>Ga0209189_1000255_pt1 | contig 45982 bp, 56 predicted proteins | sample C_130820_EF_Meta_FD_187308 | JGI IMG/M metagenome (GOLD analysis project Ga0209189, IMG submission 187308) | Freshwater microbial communities from Lake Croche, Canada to study carbon cycling - C_130820_EF_MetaG (SPAdes) (version 3) | ecosystem: Environmental > Aquatic > Freshwater > Lake...
ATATTCATCACAGATTTGATAATGATATTATTGCTTTCTGTAAAAAAATGAAAGAACTTACTTTACCTACTAGTATATCGATTGGTGTAAATGAAGATGCTTATCTACTTCTAAAAGAGTTAGTTATTCATAATATTGTTCCAGATTATATTACAATTGATATAGCGCACGGACACAGTATGAAAGTAGAAGCAATGATGAAAATGATTAAAGCAACATTTCACGAAGAACCTTTTATCATCGCTGGAAATGTTTCTACTCGTGAAGCAGTTCGTGATCTTGAGTCTTGGGGTGCGAATGCTATTAAAGTTGGTATAGGACCTGGCTCTGCGTGTACCACCTATATTGCTACAGGATTCGGAAGTCGTGGAGCACAAGCATCTATTGTTGAAGAATGTGTAAAAGCAAGAATAAAAACAAAAACACTTATCATTGCTGATGGAGGTATTAAAGAACCTGGTGATATTGTAAAAAGCATTGCTCTAGGTGCTGATATGGTAATGGTAGGAGGTTTATTTTCTGCTCTAAAAGATTCACCAGGTTCTACAGTAAAAGGAACAGATGGTTTATTATATAAAGAATTTTGGGGTTCTGCTTCTGCTCATCAAAGTAATAAAAAAAATAGGATTGAAGGAACAAAGAAATTATTGCGTATGAAATCAAATACTGTTCTAGAAGAAATGAATTATTTGAAAGAATGTATTCAAAGTGGTATAAGTTATGGAGGAGGAAATAATCTTACATTCTTAAAGAGTGTGAAGTATTTTTTAAAATATATATAATATTATTTAACATCAACTTATGATGTAATATAGATTTTATTAGAGTAATTAACTCATCTTTATTATTGGAGTCAATGTAAAACGTCTCATATAGTAATTGTAACTCATATATATCGTTTTTATATTTTTCAATATAATATGGCATAGACATTTTACTTAAAAATTGTGAGTTCATAACAATCAATTTTTTATATTATGATTCAAGTTCCTTAATCCTATTCTCACAAGTTTCAATCCGTGTCTTATAATGATTCATATTTAAATTGAACCAAAGAAGATCTTTCTTAAGAATTTCAAGCTCTTCTTCCTTTGATAAATAAATAGGAGATGGTGCTGTTCTCTTAATAGCCAAGTGATTATTAGTGCATTTAGGATCTACGCATAAATCAATAGTATTTCCAGAACCAAGTGTAGTTGTATTACAACTCATCTTTGTTTTGATAGTTAAAAAATATTTGGGAAATGGAATCAATTTTATTTTGTTTTAATAAGGAAGATGTATGTCAGCCCAGATCTCTCCATACTTTGCTGTCATTCTCTCATAACGGTCAGGATGATAAAGAACCTCAATTAACTCTTGCTTAATCATATTTGTTCTAACATTAACACGCTTCATAACAATTTCAGGATCATCCTCATAATCCGATCGCATCTTTAGCCATTCAAAGTAATTTTTAATAGCGTTACGAATATCTCTATCTAAAACCTTCTTAAAATTATTATGCTCCATAATTTCATTTACTCTCATCTTAAGTGTATTTCTAAACCTTACGTGATTTGCTGCTAACTCTGGAATCTCTAATAGGGAAATAAAGAGATCGTTTACATGCATAGGTGTAATTAGATTATCCCAATCATTTAACTTATTCCTCATAAAATCACATTGCGCTTTTCTTACTTTCTCAAAAGGTTGCACGGTTGTCATCCTCTTCTTAAAGAGATTATATCTTGAAGGAGTGATTTTCTTACCTGAACGGAGTTCCATCTTGTTTGTTGTAATAAAAATTTTGTTTTTTTTGGGATCAATTTTTTTATGCTAAGCATAAAAAATTAATGAGAAATATCTAAAGATATCTGAATCAATTTTTTTATTTACAACAAGCCTCCTTCTTGCTGTTTATATATTCTTGTAATTGCTCCTCAGATCTATGAAGTTGCTTGTTAACAAATATAAGACGCTGTTCATAAGAATTCATCTTCTTCATATAAGATTCATATCCTGAAAATAGAATATAATCCATCTGATTTTTCATACAAAAGTCTTTGAAAGATAGGTTCGTCATTGTTAACCAATCAATCATATGTTTCCATCCTTCTACCTTAATAGTATAGTAAGGGTCTATCATTTCTATACTAAGAATCTAGTGAATATTTAAATCAATTTTATTATTTTATTATTTTATTAAATAATGCTAAATGCAATGATCGCTATAATTGCCACACATAGAACTAGACTTACAATAGAACCAACTATAATCCACATTCTACGTTCATCCATCTTTGTATTAAAAATGTGATGTTGTTTTAATCAATTTTTTTTTAATCATGTAACTTCTCAATCCACTTATCACAATCCAAACATGTCTTATTATTATGATTATGCTCAGAAGTAACGACTGCCAGCGTTCCAGAGATTCATCTTAACATGTAACTTATTAATCTTCTGGAGTTCATCAATACGTTCATATGCGGCCTCAAGAGTTTCAGGGCGGTCAGGATCTACAGGCTTTGGCGGTTGTGGTTGTGGTTGTGGCTGTGTTGGCGGTTGCGTCAGCATAGCCTTGTGAATCGTTGTGAGTTTATTCATGAGTGTGTAGATCTGTAGGTCCTCAGTGCTCCAGGTCGCTACATCCTCTGGCATTCCAGCAAGACGGCTACTAAGAATGTGGTCGAGAGTGTCATCTACGTGGAACCTCCAATTATCCTCACTAATCTTGAGATTAGATGGTAGATCAACAAGAATTTTGTGGTTCTTCTTGAGACTGGAGAGGTAATAGTTTGCCACGTCATTTATACCAACAATCTTCTTCATCTCACTAATAGTAGTATCAAACTGCTCTTGATTCAGACGCTTCTTACAGTCAAAGCAATAGTAGTGTTGGCGAGAGACAATGGTGAACTCATGAGAGAACTTCTTGTTATATGACTTATAACCATCCTCTTCAATGGGTCGGATATCGCTACACTCGCAGCAACTCTCAGTAGATGTAGTGCAGTTATTCTTGTGAGAACAGATAGGTGTAGGTGTAGCATTAGGTTCAGCGGTTACAACAACAGGGATAAGCTCTGGCATAGGAAGATACTTTAGATGCGTAGCACAAATGATCTTACCATTGTTCTCAACACCATTTCCCTTGCAACGTTTACCTTGAGCAGTCTTCTCACTACAGCGTGGCATCTTGGATTGAATACTAAAAAATATTGGGGATTGAGGTTTCAATTTTTATTTTTTAATAAGGCATATGGATATCTGCCCAGACCTCTCCATAGATCGCATACATCTTTTCACATCTGTCAGGGTGATACAGAGTCTCAATAAGTTCTGAACGAACTATCTTGCTCCTATCCATAATACGCTCTTTTATAATACGCACTTCTTTGTCTTCAGGAGATTCTACGTAGTCATCTCGCTCTTTCAGCCAATCAAAATATTGCGCAAGAATCGGTTCTATATCTTCATCAATCAAATAATTGTTATACTCCATCAAATAAGAAACTCTCTGATGTATCCACCATCGTATATCTATATCAGTTGCCAGAAGTGTTGGAGTCTCTATTACCATTCTTAAATATTCATTTATTTCTGGTCTATCCAATGTTTCAATGTATTTAAGTTTAAGCGTTCCAGTAAAATTAAAATAAATTTCTACTAGATCCATATGACGCAATTTATCTGCTTCGGCATCGCCACGTATAGATAGAATACGTTTCTTATGCTCTTGAATAGTTGGCATTCTTCTTGATAACTAAAAAATAATCTTTTTTGTTTATCAATTTTTTTAATAAGGCATATGCGTGTCAGCCCAGACCTCTCCATAAGAAGTAACCATTTTCATATAGCGGTCAGGGTGATAAAGAGTCTCAATAAGTTCTTGCTTAATAGCCTTTGTTCTAGCAATAATACGTTTTCGAGTCTTTTTATCTTCAGATGACCATACATAATCATCTCGCTCTTTCAGCCAATCAAAGTACTGTTCAAGAATTTCCTTTACAGGTGTATCAATGATCTCACTGTGATATTTCATATAATAAGAAACTCTCTTGTATATAATTGATCGTTTACTTTTATCAATCGACAGAAGTGTTGGAATCTCTATTACCATATTTAAATATTCATTTATATCTTCAGTTGTTATCGTATGAATCAAATCAATTAAAATACTACCAGCATAGTTGCGATTCATTATTAATTCCGAATAAAGATTTCTCTCTTCTTTGGGGTCACCACGTGTAGAGAGAATACGCTCCTTATGCTCTTGAAGAGTTGGCATCTTTGATTCTTGGTTTTTGATAACAAAAAATACGGTTTTAGCGTATCAATTTTTTAATGCAAAATATGTATTATTCAGATTTATTCGCATAAAACCGTCTTATGTGTTCCATTAGATCTTGCCAATTACGAGGTATCCATCGTTGCGTCTCGTTAGACCAGTCACATTCATCACGACAATAGCACCAACAAGAGCAAGTAGAACCACATCTGTGGCAAGACCAATTATGATTGCAGTCTGAATCACAACCCATCTTTATTGATTGAATACTAAAAAATATGGTGATCTAGGAATCAATTTTTTTTAATAAGGCTCTTGAGATAATCTATACCTCTGTATAATCAGAACGCAACTTAATCCACTCAAATAAGTTTTCAATTGCCGTATAAACATCATCATCTATAAAATCTTGATAATCATCGCAATCAATAATTCCATCAATTCTCTTCTTAATTGCGTTTCTAATCATTACATTATCTGCTAACAACTCTGGAATAGCCAAAATGCACATTAAGAGTTCGTTCACATTACTACGTGTAATGATATTACCCTCACTCATTAACTTGGAATTTATAAATTTAGCTTGTCCGATGAGGTTTATTATCTCATCAGATTTAACAGTTAAAACCCTCTTCTTAATGATTTCATATCTTGAACGAGTGTTCGTAGGATTGGATTGCATCTTGGATTGAATACTAAAAAATATGGTGATCTAGGAATCAATTTTATTTTGCTAATCAAAATGAATATCCGCCCAGATCTCACCATAGGTTGCTACCATCTTCATATAGCGGTCAGGGTGATACAGAGTCTCAATAAGTTCTTGTTTAACAAGTTTTGTTCTATCAATAATACGCTGTTTTACAATACGCTCTTTTACAATACGAAATTTTTTTTCTTCAGGAAATTCACTATCAACATAATCATCTCGCTCTTTCAACCAGTCAAAGTATTGTTCAAGAACCTCCTTCACTTCTTTATGAATAAGATTACTCTGATGTGTCATACAATAAGAGACATTGTGAAGCAATACCCGTCGTTCATGCTTATCTGTTGCTGCTAGTGTTGGAATGTTGATAACCATACGTAAATATTTATTGACTACTTTTTTTTTGATAGTATGACTCACGGGATCAATCATACCACAAAACGTGAAATTCCAATCACACACTAATGCGTCATAAATACGCTGTTTATCTCCGTTTAAGTCATTATTAGATAGAACGCGCTGCTTATGCTCTTGAATGGTTGGCATCTTTGATTCTTGGTTTTTGATAATTAAAAATTTGAGGTTTTTTGAACCAATTTTTTTATTTAAGGCATATGGATATCTGCCCAGACCTCTCCATAAGAAGCAACCATCTTCATATAGCGGTCAGGGTGATAGAGAGTCTCAATAAGTTCTTGTTTAACAAGTTTTGTTCTATCAATAATACGCTGTTTTACAATACGCTCTTTTACAATACGAAATTTTTTTTCTTCAGGTGATTCACCATCAACATAATCATCTCGCTCTTTCAACCAGTCAAAGTATTGTTCAAGAACCTCCTTCACTTCTTGATGAATAAGATTACTCTGATGTGCCATACAATAAGAGACATTGTGAAGCAATACCCGTCGCATATGCTTATCTGTTGCTGCTAGTGTTGGAATGTTGATAACCATACGTAAATATTTATTGACTACTTCAACTGTCATAGTATGACTCACGGTAAGATCAATCACTCTAACAAACGTGAAATTCCAATCACCAATTAATGCGTCACCATAACGTTGTTTATCTCCGTTAAAGTCATTATTAGATAGAACGCGCTGCTTATACTCTTGAATGGTTGGCATCTTTGATTCTTGGTTTTTGATAACAAAAAATATGGTGAGATAGGAATCAATTTTTTAATTTTTAATACTTGCCACAACATGTGCGATCTGCCTTACATCCACAATCACGAACTCTACACTGCCAACACTCATCTCCCTCAGTTCTATCTACAGTTGCGCATTTGCATATATTCAAGCGATAATTAATTTCATTGTAAAGGTCGTATTGAATTGTATGCATCAATTCAACATCAATTTCACAAGTGGGATCACCAAAGCCATATGCAACATCTAGAATCTTTTCTTTAAGAATCCAAAGGGGAATAATCTTTTTTAGTTCATATATATACTCTTCATCAAGATGTTCAAGATAGTATTCAATATATCTCTTCATTGTATCAGCATCTCGTTCAGCACAGTCAATCTCATCAGTATCCATTTGAGAGTTGATATAGCCTAAAAGACGAATGTAGTTCTCAAGCATTGTGCTGCTCTGAAACTTGGTCCACTCAGTCATGGAAAGATAATTAAAAATTTGTTTATCTATGGTTTCAATTTTATTTGCTTTAGATACTCTTTAGGTAAGAGCTATATCCCTTGATATAGATAAAACGGTCAGAGTGGTCGCACATCTTCTTCTCATCAGGCTTAAAATACATAGGAGGCTTGATAGAAGACCAATCTGCGTAGGGAGATGCGTCGAAGTTGATGTAGTAGTGCGAGAAGGTGTCAATGAGATAGCCACGCCACCTGTAGTTGCCATCAAAGACCTCAGTCTCAAGCGAAACGTTCTTGAAGTGGGGGTCAAAGAGCAAGTCATAGGGAATGCTAGGCTTCTTGTTATTCGTCTCCTCGTTGATCAGATAGCGGAACATCTGATCCATAAGATATGTCACATCGTTTGAGAAAGTCCCATCATAGAGAATCTGAATGAGAGAACGAATGGCCTCGTCACGAGAGAGAGTATTGATGCGGATGAAGTGCTTCAGCTCACGCATGTGAACCTCTGCCACGTTCTCGCTAAAGTGGCTGCCGTTGAAGCAGAGGTTTGCGTAACCACTATTCTGCTTCTCCTCTGAGCGTATCAAGTCACGCAAACACATAAACATATCATGCTTGGTAGGGAAAATGTTAGCATCATAATCAAAATCATAAGAGTTGGTCATCTTATTGGATACTGATAAATGGGCGTTTTACAGTTTTACAGTTTCAATTTTTTTCCTTTATAAGAGGCTATGAGAGATGATCTCTTTAGTTCGCATCTTAATGATAGAATCAAATGCTTCTTCCTTAGTAGGATACATATGAATCTGATTATTACGAATGATGATAGCACTACAGTCTTTTCCATTCAAGTTATATAACAATATGATATTGAGGAAAGGGTTTTGATGAGTAATTTGCTTAAAGAATGGAAATAGATTACCTACATCGTATTCATCTATTGGGAACTTTGGAAACTTCCGTTCTAGCATTGCCTTACGAATAATATTATCACGATAATTCTGAATCATTAGATTCTCTTCACTCATCTTTCTAAAGAGGTCATTGTAAACGGTATACATACTAACCATTGCCATTGTATTGATAATAAATTAAAAATGTTTTGCTTCAATTTTTGCTTTGTTTTTGTTTTTGTTTTTGTTTTTTGGTTTTTGTTTTTTGTTTTTTGTTTTTTTGTTTTTTTTTGTTTTTACTTAGTTGATGATCACGTTATCGTGGACGTAGATACGCATGTTCTTGTTTATCTCCCAAGAATCCTTAAGAGAACTAATCTTCTCAAGAAACTCACCGAGAGTTGAGTTATTCTCAATGTGTAAGATGATGGCCTCTTCAAATCCATTTCCACAACCACTGCGGTATAGATATTCAAAATAGAGTTCCATGTTATGACGATCTGTAAAATAGAGATTGCTTCTCATCCACTCACTCTCGTCATCCTCATCGTCAATATCCTCATCTGCCCATCCATGTTTGCGAATGTCAATCTGCATAATGACAATAGGTGTAGTGCGAGGCTGAGGAAGAGGGACATAGGCAGGACGCTTAGGAGCAGGGGGGCAGATACCGCTGGAGGGTGTGGCAGGAGGTGTAGACATCTTGATATGAATACTTATCCAATTGGGTTTGAGCCGTTTCAATTTTTTTTTATTTTACTACCCATCTTCTTGTGGAATGAAAAAAGAGGTTCTCTCTCTTCTCGTTCTTTTCTTTGTTTTTTGTGTTTTATGTGTTTTTTCTTTGTGTTTTCTGTTTACTCGTCATCCGAACCCATCTCGGCGATCAACTTCTTGACGTATTTGGGCTCTGGGAAGTCCGTGTCAATCTCGTTGGTCTCCTCGTTCCAGCGACCAATGTAGACACCGTTGTCCTCATCAACCACGTCGTGGCGCTCAGTCTTGGTGTAGGTCTTACCCTTGTGCTTGAACGCCTCTAGACCACCCTTGTAGTCTACCTCCTCCTCCTTCGCCTTCTTGGGGCGACCGGCCTTCTTCACCTCCGCCTTAGGAGTCTCGACTGCGATCTTCTTGGGGCGACCCGCCTTCTTCACCTCCTTGACCTCAGCAACCTTCTTGACAGGCTTTGGCTCTGGCTGAGGCTCAGGCTCTGGCTCATCCTCAGACTCATCCTCAGACTCCTCGGCGTCAGAGACGGGCAGAGCCTTCTGCTTCTTGCTGGGAGCAGCGACGCTAGAGGCAGCAGAGTTCTCCTTGCTCTCCTTCTTGACGAGCTGCTTGGACTTCTCAGGCTTCTCCCACTTCTCACGCTCCTCGAGGATCTCCTCGGTGGACCAAGACTCGTAGTCGCTGTTCTTGGCCTTGAGAGCAGAGCAGAACTGAGTGATCTCGGTGGGAACAGAGAAGCCCATGTCCATCTCCTTCATCAGGATACGGACACGCTTGAGGAAGACGTGCCAGGCCTTGATGCCCTCGTTGAGGACCCTCTTGGGCTTGTCGTCGTCGCTCTCAGTCTTCTTGCTCTTCTTGCCCTTGGCGCTCTTGATCTTCTTGGCGGTTACGGCGTTCTCCAGCTGCTGGATGCGCTTCAGGGCCTGTGCGAGTGTCTCAGCGATGTCGGTCATTGTTAGGGTGTATATGACTGTAGATCGATGATGAATACCTGGCTCTTAGGCCGAAAACCGCTTTCAATTTTTTTTTTAAATTGAACCAAAGCGCCAAAATTGAGAGCCTCTCTAGGGCCTCTTATGGTGCTCTCATTCAATTTATTAAAAAAATTGAATTGCGCCTACAAGCGCTCTACAGACGCTCTTGTGAGTCTTTTACGAGCTCTTTCAATTTAAAAAAAAAATTGAAAAGCAAGGGGCCCAAAAGAGCCGGTGTGAGATACGCTATACATCTCACACTGGTGCTTTACCGCATCTTTACGCCTAGTCCCAAGTAGTCGCTACCGACCCTAAAAAGTCGGCGCTGGACCTTCTGGACGAAGCCCAAAATGAGTTGCTCTATGTGCGATGACTATGGTGTCTGCTCTGGCATCCCCTGCTCTGATCACCCTCTCATCGACGGTCTCATCAAAGAGTTGAATGACGCCATTGAGAGCGGCCTCTGCTGGGGCGACATGATGCTGCAAGAGGAGGCTATGGCTCTCGCCAAGGAGAGCAACCCCGCGAAGGAGATGCGCCTGAAGAAGATGGGCGCAGACGAGCGTAAGCGTCTCGACGGGCTGAAGGCCTACATCGTGGCCAAGTCCAAGATGCGCAGTTGTGAGAATGGTCACCTGAAGCAGAAGTTGGCGAAGCGCTGCGAGAACGTGGCGGAGCCTGATGTGACTCTGCCTGACGGGTCCGTCTACCCTGGTGGCTGCTGGGCTCACAAGGAGGGCGTCTGCCCCTTCATGCACCCTGGCGAGGAGAAGATCTATATCTTCACCGATCACCGTCCTATCCGTCTCGTGAACGGGAAGGTGCCTGTGAGCACTATCAATGCCACCTACTACTCTCCCAAGGCTCCGCTTTCGCAGACTCAGACGCAGATGCAGACGCAGAACAAGAAGATTTATATGGATTCATGGTAAAAAACACAAAAAACACAAAAAAAATACAAAGAAGAGATAACCCCTCTTTTTTGATTGATTTATTAAAAAAAATTGACTAGCTGGTTAACCCTAACCACAGCATCATACGCAATGGAGCCATCTTACGGATTTAGTATCTTAATCAATATCCAAGATGACGACTGGATGATTACTGACCCAGACGATCCTGAGAATGGCTGGTCTCGTGTGACATACCATTTCTCATCACGACAGGCCATTCGTAACTTCTTCATAAGCGGATTCGAAGGGTCTAACAATAGTTATCTCAACGAGATCACATATGAAATCCGTGAGAAAGCCCTCGGTAAGAATTTAGTCTCTATGAACAAAGAGAGAGCAGATATTCTTCGTAAGGCACAATGTGACTTTCTTGACAAGATGAGTGCCTTAGAGTTGAATGAGACATATGAACTCTCTAATATCATCTATTTTGTCATCTTGCCTCTAGTCATCCGTCACTAAAAAAAATTGATTCAAGATATCTTGATATGTAACATTAAAAAATTGATTCTGTAAAATCGCAAATTTTTAAGTATTCATACCAAGATGCCCACACCTACTTTTCAAGAAAGAAAGAAGATGAATGCTGCGAATCTTGAGTATATGATGAAGATAAAAGAACTCATTGAGTCATCTCCTTCTCTAAGTGAGCAGCATGATTATCAGTTTAAGAAGGATGTTCTTGCTTTAATCAATGAAAAGATTGAGTTTATCAAGAATGAGGATTTACGCTAAACAAAAAAATTGATTCCAAAAAACCAAAATTTTTAAGTATAACAACAAAGAAGTAGAATGATTTCTGTTTATATGTATACGATTTACAATGATCTACTGGTAAAGCCTAAAGATGATATTCATGTCAGTCTAAAGATTCAGAAGGCACGTGATCTTTGTATTCGTCAAGCAATGGTCGCAGAGCAGTTCCCTAACTTTCCTATGTCTGAAAGTGATGCTCTTGATGTCTTCCCTTTCTTCAACGAAATAACTTCTATGAATCCAATGCTCAATATCTTACTTATTTATAAGAAGGATGGAGAGGAAATAAATTACGTTATTATTCGTAACAATACTACATATATGTATTCTACACGTCAAGAAGCGATTGGTTTCATTACAAAGACAGCAGGTATTAAGTATGAATTTATTCGATCTCCAGTAGTTTGAAAAAACAAAAAAGTTGAAAAGTCATTTCACCATTTTTAATTATCAACTTGAAGATGTCGTGGAAATCATTCTCGCATGATACGAAACTTAACTACTGCTTAGATTCTCTCAAAACTCTTCTCAATGAGCGTAAGGGTATCACCACTTCTACACCATTTACTCATCAAGAGGTGAATGCTACATTGAGGAAGATTTATAGTAAAGATTCATATGCTGGTTCTAATGCTTTCTGGAACGGAGGAATCTGTAATATGATTAAGAGTTCTTTGAAGACTTTTATTCTAAGTGCTACAAATCCCACATTTACAAATATGCTTCTTAAGGATATCTGTAATAAGTTCTCTTTTCACGGATTTGCTGCTGCGAAGAGAAAACGAGAGGCGAAGAAAGAAGAAGATGAAGAAGATAAGGAAGATGAGGATGAGGAAGAGGAGGAAGAGGAGGAAGAGGATAATAATGAACGTGAGGAAGAACTCTCTCTATGGAAGAAACGTGCGTTCTCATATGAGAATGTTATTATCGTATGGAAGAATCGTGCCTTGAAAGCAGAGAATAAACTTAGAAATATTGAGAAGATAATCACAGCATAATAAGAGAAATAGTAACATAATAGTTAGATACTAAAAAATTATTTTTTTTCAAAAAAATTGAATCGTTTTTTTTCCCTGAATTTAAGCATTATCCTAAAGTTTCAAAGTCTTCAAAGTCTTTACTACTTACGATGGCCCTCTTTGATGATTCGCTCGTGAAGGATCTTGCTGCCAAGTGGAAGGTTGTTGAGAAGAAGGACCACGTGAAGACGACTAGCTACTTCAAGAAGTATGAGGAGAGTTTCATTGACGAGGTGATGGCACACGTGATGGGTAAGCCAGAGGGTCGCCCAGAGACACGCAAGGACTTCATGATGAAGAATCTGAAGTTCCAGTGCATGAATCACGCAGACGAGATTATCCTTCCTCTCTTCAGTTTCAAGTGCACCAACTTTGGCGACAGCAAGACCAAGACGATGAATGGTAAGTTGAAGTTCAAGGGTGAGGAGACCTACCGTGATGCCGCCATCCGTCTCGGTTACCACAAGCTCTGCAAGCCCATTCCTTATGTCAAGGAGACGGGGGAGGACAGGGCTGAGCAGATCAAGGAGGACGAAGCTGTGGAGGCTGATGGTGAGGGTCCTGAGCGCCCCGCTCCCTTCAACTACGTCTATGACTTCACCGATGTGCGCTACAAGATCGCTGAGAAGTTCGGCACCAACTTCACTGTCATCAAGAAATGGCGCCAGACTGACAACTCTGAGGAGGGCTTTGGTAAGCCTCACATCAAGACCTATCAGGTTACGATGTTCCTGAAGTTCTATCCTGAGGGAATTGATGACGAGGACTGGTTGGCTAAGAAGCCTTCTATTGCTCCTGTTGAGAAGGTTGCTGATGTTGATGAGAAGGTTGTTGATCCTGAGAAGAAGTCTACTGAGAAGAAGTCTTCTAAGAAGTATGTTGACAAGGTTTAAAAAAGTTAAAAACCAATAAGAAAAAGAAAAAGAAAAAAGAAGACGAAAAGTGAAATGCTTTTTTTTTAATTTTAAAAAATCATTAAATGAAATGCTTTTTTTATTCCGTTCCTACCCATTCTACACTAAGAGGTTCATATTCACTAAATGGTCTAGCGTTTTTAGTAGATTGTTCAGATGTTAATAATATCTCCAAAGCTTTCTTTCTTCGTTCCAAAGCAGAACCTTTTTGACTCTTACTAAGATTCTTCCATTTCCATTCAAATTGTAAAGCATCTCGTTCTTCAGGGAATGTTCCAACCAAACAAACTCTTTTCCACATAGAACCTTTCGTTGCTTTTGCTCCACCACTTATTTCACCATTGTGTTGTCTTAACCGTCTATCTGGATCTAAAGTAGCACCAACATATGTTTTTTTATCAGATTTATCTGACTGTAATAAATAACAATACCATAAAGACATCCTATATAAAGTATATAGTAATTTTTTATATAGTATGAAAGTCCAATGTCTTAAATGTTACATCATTCTTGAATTAATAACATATAATCAAATAGTTAGTTGTCCTTGTAAGAATCTTACAATTGAAAATAGAACAGATGAACATCCTACAATTCATTGTTTAACATTTTCTTTTAAACAAATTTATCCATAAAATTGATAAATGAATCAACCTTATTCTTTTATAAAAATGCACCCTGCATTAAAGGTGACAAGATATAAAAAAGGATCTCATACAGAAATACTAACTGTTATAAAAATCGTGAAAGAGATTACAAATACTGATGAAGAGTTACAAATTTATGTAGACAATGAAAAACTTATAACAACGCCTTTACCCACTCCAAAGGTTAAAAAGGATTAAATAATAGGAATAGATGGAATATAAAAGACCTGGAGGAGATATAACAACACTTTTAGATTTAACAAATCGTGATGCTCAAGAGAATGATTTATTTCCTCTTGATACAAATGTAACTTGGTTTACAAGAAATCAAAATAGACGTAATATTCCTTTTGTTCCTAGCATACAAGATTTTTCATTTCGTGGTCCAGCGTCTTACGGACAACGATTTACATTTGATATAGGTTCTTTACCTTGTGGCGATCTTATGTATGGCGCAGCAATTCAAGTGAGTCTAAATCACTGGTTGGATTTAACAACGCTAACTAATATTGCTGGTCTTAACTATACATATAGTAATGTTGATACCGCATGGTTCTTTGCGAATTCATTAGGTTCTACATTAATTGAAAAAGCAGAGTTAGAAATTGATGGAGTCACTATTGAAGAGATTGATGGAGATTTTATTTATCTTTATTCTTCTTTATTTACTGATTTGAATTGTCAATTTGGTATAGCAAATGATTCATTTGGTTCTGTATCTATACCTGATTTATTAAGTTGGAATCCAAAGAGAAATTTCCCAATTGAAGATGGTTCTCTTTTTTGTTTTTTACCATTCTTTTTTATGCGCACAAAGTTAAAAGAGTCTTTACCAATGATTGCAATTAAAGAAGGTTCTGCGAGAATACATATTACATTTAGACCTTTTAAAGATGTTGTGAGACAGAGAAGAGGATATCGCAATTCTTGTGATTCTGTTCCTTTAGGCGAAACGATAACATTTAATCAAACAAGTGTAGAAGTAACAAGAGTTATTCCAGATTTTAAACAAGTAAAATTAGTAACATATGGTGCCTATCTTGATGGCATAGATAGAACAAAAATGTTACGAGAACCTTTTGAACATTTGTTCCGAGAAGTTCAGACCTTTACATTTGATGAACCATTAAAATATTTAGTTTCTAAAAATTCTACTGATTCTGTGAATATTCAATTACCATTAGAAGCGAATCATCCTTTAGAAGAAATTCTATGGTTTGTTCGTCAAAAAGATGTATCCTTAAATAACGAATGGACAAACTTTAGTGCTACGTTAGAAAAAGATTACGATCCTACATTCAATCCTTTGAAACCATTGATGAAATCTGCGAAGTTACAAGCAAATGGTATAACTCTTTGTGATGCTCCAGAAGAGTATTATAGAAGTTTAATATCCTCTCATCATAAAGGTGGTATTGTTAGTTACAACAAATATATATACGGATATCCATTTGCCAGAACACCTGGAGAACATCAGCCATCAGGTTCTCTCAATGCTTCTAGATTAAATAGTTTACGATTGGTGTTAGAAGTGGAAGCACCAAAAGGATGTCAATGGGAAGTGAAAGTATTTTGTATAGGTATGAATTGGCTCCGTTTTGAAAATGGTGTCTGTAATAAACTGTTTGAAGATTAATGAATTAATCATTGAATTAATCATTTTACAATTTCTTATAAACATACACCTTTGATTCATCGGACCAAGTCATTGGTAATGTGATATGATTGACTTGTTCAAATTTATCTGAATTCAATTCTTTTGTGCATACAATTACAGCACCTGCATTTAATTCTCTTTCTAACTTTTCACTTAGTCTTTGTTTTACATCCTCTGTAAAACATAAATTAGAAATAAAGAGCCAACAAGCTTTCCCATAATGAATAGAATCATCTAAGAATGATAAACATACAAACTCTACTCTTTGTCTTATAGATGAATCACGAACACGTTGTAAAGCAGTATTTGCTTGTTGAACACGTTCTGTAACAACTTCAATACCTATACCTTTTAAAGATGAATTTAATGCTGTTAATCCTAAAACAACTTTCCCAACACCAGAACCAAGATCATAAAAATTTCTGTAAGAACCTACAATATTGGATAATGGAGCATATCTTGAGAATATCTCATAAAGAATAGGAAGACTCTCATCTCTTAATTCACCATATGCAATATTATCTTCTCCATTTGAATGCACTAAACCAAATCCGGACAATCCACTATATAGTTTGTTAAACTTCAGCGTTTTCTTCTTAGAAATACGAACTTTACGTGTGGACATACTACTATGTTTTCAAAAAAAATATGATAAAAAAATACGATAAAAAATACTTATAGGATTATTTATTTATTGTAGTTAGATATTCTAGTTAGATGGCTGCTTCCTTACTCCGTGTTTTAAATTCCGGAGTTCAAGATAGTAGATTATTGTGCACAAAAGGAGAACCTGATATTAGTCTATTTACAAAAGTCTTTGTGAAAGCGGGAAGATTTACAACACAATGGGTTCGATTAGATTTTGATACAACTCCGTCATTTGGTAACTCTGCTACAATTACATTGCCTAGAAAAGGACATCTTATTAGTCGTTTACATTTGGTAACAACTATGCCTGATATTTATACCAAACAAGCAGCAGCACGTTCTACAGCAAATTTTGTTGGACCATCATTCGGTTGGACGAATAGTTTGGGACACGCTTTGTTAAATGAAGCAATGATAGAAATTGGTGGTGCTCGTGTAGAGATTCTAAATGGAAGACTTTTAGAAGTGATGGATGAGTTTTACAATCCTTTAGAAAAACAAATCTCAATGAATAAACTTATACAACGAAAAGATAATGGCTTTACATATCAATCATTTGGCTACAATGAATCCAATACTCGTGTTGTAACACCTTTACCTTTTTGGTTTAGTTGTGGAGATAGTGCTTTGGCTTTACCTATTGACGCAATTCAAGCAGATCAAATTAAGTTAACGGTGAGATTTAATACAATTAACAGTCTGTATGTTTCTGATTCGTATAAGACTTTTACTTCTACCAATCCTTCACCAGGTGAAGCATATTTTCCTTTATCGAATGCTGTATTCTACCAATCAAATGCTTCTGGTTCTAATGTAGCAGGTTTACCAAATAATCCTGTAAGTCAAATATCTGGAATACAGATGTCTAATAATTTTAATCTAGGAGAAACATACATTTTAGCAGAATACATATATTTGGATAAACCCGAAGCAAATAAATTTCGTTTATCTGATATTCGTGTTCCTATAACACAACATTATTCGTTTGACCCAGTGGATTCTCAAAATATGAATCAAGTTCGTTATAAATTTAATGTGCCTAATCCCACAAGAAATTTATTCTTTTATTTAAATCATTATGATGCTTCTAGATACAACGCACCGTTTTTGGCTTCTAGAGATTTGAGTGGATCTGGAACATCTGTTCCTTGGTGGCCAGATGCTTCTGGATTGAATACGCAAACATTCAGTAATTTACGATCTGGATTTTCTACAAGAGATTCTGAGCCTATTAAATCAATCAGTTTAACATATGAAGGAAAATTAGTTCGTTACACAACAGATAGTCCTTCCTTATTTCGAAGCGTTTTACCATCTTTTGAAATGAGAAAATCTCCTTGGGTAAATCGTTATTATTATACATTAGCATTTGGCTTACAACACGGTCATATAGCACCTTCTTTACCATCTGGCGAAGCAAATTTAGATAAAATGATTAATATTGAACTAAATTTACAATTACATGCAAATACAGGTTCCTTAGATCAAAACAATGTAAATAGATTTAATTTATATTTATTTGCTGAAACATACAATTTATTACGAATTTATGGTGGAAGAGCGGGTCTTCTCTTCGCATATTAAAAACTCTATAGTAGGATGGCGACGCCTTACATTTCTATAAGTGCTTTGCAACAAAGCACAATGTTAACAACAGTAAATTTGGGAGTAAATGTAAATAGTCTTCCTAATAATACTATCCGATACGCATTTGATACTCTAGGGGTAACAAACTGTTCAATGAGTAATTTACAAGCTACTTCAGGATCATTTGATTATTCCGGTATTAATAATATACTTGATTACGCATCATCAAATCAAATGAAAGTAAGAATTGATTCATTATTAAAAGATTTACCATCTTGGTTTACAACTATGAATGATACGCCGACAATTCTTACTACATTAAATACTCATATCCAAACTGTTATCACATATTTAAAAACAAACTATAATAATATAATTGAAATTGATTTAATCAATGATGTATTTGATAATAGTGGTTATAAAACAAATTTTTTAAATAATGCTTTAAGTGGTTCAAATGTAGTATCCACTGTGTTTGGAACAGCAAGAAGTATATTAGGAACAAGTAAAGTAAATCTTATGTATAATCATTCGAATACTGAAGAAGCATATGATTTTACAGGAAGTGTATCTATGTGTAGCACATTAAGAGATTTTAAAACATATAGAATACCGATTGATGGAATATCATTGAATGTCAATGCTCATACAAATGCATCCTTTATGAAAATTGAAAATTCAATTATAAATATTAAGAATTTAAATTATAGATGTATTTCATTCAATGATGTAAAATATTCAATACCAACTACAACTACAGAGAATCTTGAAGAACAAGCAAGATTTTACAAAACACTTGTTGAAATTGGGTTTAATTATAGTAATATTAATACAATTTCATTTGCAGGTTTAAATGATAGTGATGTAACAACCGCTAGTAACTCTGTTTTATTTAGTAATAATTTTCCTAAAATTGCTTATAATAATATTATAGATTTATATAAAACATTTGATCCATCTTGGTTAAATATTGGTTATAGTAGAGCTACAAATCGTGATTTTTTTAATAACCCTATTAGATTGATTAACTCTGATGTGCCACCATTTTTAAAATACGTTCAACCTATTATAAGTGGTGGAGCAATTATTAGCGTAAATTTATCAGCTTCTTCAAATATACCTATTCCAAATGATTTCTTAGGTCTTTCTCAAAGTCCATGTATTATAGATACTTATATTTTTAAAATACGCAAAAGTTATGTTAATTTATTAAATCTTTTTAAATATACAAAGAAATCAAATATGGGAATGAGATTTAGATGTTTTGCAGGAATTAGTACAGGTCAAACAAATGTTGATAACTATAGAAATAAAAAAACTATTGAGCGTATAAATATGTCTAAATCAATTGGAGCAAAATGTGCTTTACAAATTGGGCATGGTGCTATTAATTCTTCTATAAAATTACCTGTTACTCCTACTATTACTGAAATATCTCCATCACCATCACCAGCACCTGCACCAGCAGTAGATTGGGCTTCAATATATAATATAGCAGATGATCTATATAATACAAATATAAATAATTATGTAAATACAGCAAAAGATATAGTAGATACTATGGATCCTTCTATATTTGAAACAATTGAAATATTTAATGAACCTCAATTAATACCTGCATTTGGAAAAATCACAAACACTCATGGTCTTGAATATTATAAAAGAGTATATAAAAGTATAATTGATGAATTAAATAAGAATCCTAAAATTAGGGATAATATTGTATTAGGTTCTTTTGCAGGTGGTTATAGTGGTAATTATTATGATATGTTAGATAGTGATGGTACACCTATTATTGATTTAACTTGGTTGAACGGTAAAATTAAAGCATTTTCTCATCATTTGTATGTAGTTGGAGGTGATGAGGGAGGAATTAATAAATTATGTAAAATAGATCCAACCGATGCAACAAAATGTCTTGCATTAAATGATAATAATAATATAATACTAGAAGGTGGTATTCCAAAAAAACTAGATTATCTAACATCATCATTTTTACCAACTATAAATGGATATAAATTTAAACAAGGACCTGTTCAACTTTATAATATTATGCGTTCTACAGATACTAATAATTGGTCTCCAATTATTACTAGGATAAATAATAATATTGTTAAACCACCTACTTATACTGGTAATTATCCATATGGATTCCATATAAATGAAACGAATAGCGTTTATCATTCTGGACAATATGGTATAAGTGACATATTTCTTTCTGCATTATGGCTAATAGATTTTAGTTTATATAATGCTTCTTATGGAGCAAGAAGGATGAATCTTCAGGGTGGGAATGTCCCACAGGGGGCATATAATATGATTGACTATCCAGATGTATATGATATATCTGTCCCCTTTGATACTGTAATAAATGTTAAACCTTTATATTATGGTTATTGGTTTTTACATGCTGCTATGCGTTGCGGATCAGGGAATACTCAATCTAAAATTATGGACCATTATACAAATGCTGATAAAAGTTTACGCATATGGAAATTAAATAATGGTCTGGAGACTACATTTGTTGTTATTTATTATACAGCAACAACAACAAATATTACTTGTAATATTCAAGCACCAGATCAAACTGGTGCGAAATCTGGTAAAGTAATACGTCTTCTTTCTAGAGATGGTGATCAAGGACGTCATGGTATAACATTTGGAAATTTATCTTTGGATGGAACAAGCAACGGTATTCCATATAATGTTAGAAATAATTATCGCAACTTAATTAATTTGACAGAAGCCGGTGTTGATTCTGCTCTTAATTACACATCATTTACATCTACACAGGCTTCAGGAAAATGGTCTTTTAATATTCCAATTAAATCACCAAGTGCTTTTATTTTAAGATGTTAGAATATTAATCCCTCTTCTGTCCAATAATATCTATCACAACATTTTCGTGAGTTTTATCGGTTCTACTCGATTCTAAAGAATCTTTTGATTCTGGAGGAAGACTAATATGTATATCACTCAACTTTTCAGTAAATTCACCTAATTTCATACGAACTTCTCCCATAAAATTATTTCTTTTTTCTTTCTCTATTTGTTCTTGTCTTTCTTTATTTAATTTATCATTTTCATAACGTATTTGTTCTTCAATACCTTTCATACGACTATCAACACTTGCTCGGATCATTTTATCTAAATCTGGAAGAATTTCTTCACGTAAGAGTTTTTTCTTATGTTTCAAATTCATAGCAACTTCTGCTGTCATCATTGCCATACGTGTTTTAGAATTATTAAACACGGGTGTATGTTCTAAACCATTACAGATATCAGGTTTCTTGAGTTCTGTAATAGTATCAAACTCTTTCTCAAACATTTTAATTACATTATCAGGAATTTGAGGAGATTGTTCAATCAATCTATCCAAATCTTGCTTACAAAAGTTAATAAAATCTAAAGAATCCATACGATCATTCGGTTTCTGCGCTAATTCCGCAGTAATCATACGATTGAACTTACCCCACGAAACAGCAGAAACTCTGTGCGCTTCGGAGTTCTGAGCAAAACGGAAATAATTTCCTAGAGTCGTCATAATAGCCGAAACTAATGATACTAAGCCAATAGATATTTGACCATATTTTTGAGATTCTGGATTATCTCCCACCAATCCATTTAAACCAACCGAAGCACTTCCTACAACAGTTGATAAAATAATAACAGGAATTGTTATACAATTATTAGAAAAAGATAATTGTTTTTCTGTTCTATCGTGTAACCATCTGTAACACGCAGCATAATCGGACCATTTTGCTAATAAAACTTCTTGTTCTTCTGACCAACCGTTTTGAAACTTTTTCTTATTTCCAGATAAGTCTTTTGGTGTATTTGTTCCAGATTGATTAGGAGAGGACATTCTATATATAATCTATATATTAATTATTTTTTTTTATTTGTATTCTATTTTTTGCAACCATTGTTCCATAACTTTTAATTGTGGAGTTGGCTCTAATTCACGAGAACGTTTACTACATACTTGACTAACCTTTTTATAATATTCTTGATCTGTTTTTAACTTCCGAATAGTATTTACCCAACCTTTTATATCTGTGTAGGATACATAAATACCGCAATAATCCAATGCTTCTCGTAGTCCTTCTGTTGGATTCGCAATCACAGGTATTCCAGAACTTATTGCTTCAACTGCGACTCTTCCCCAAGTTTCTTTCTGAGAAGGCATAATAAGAATATCTGTCTGTTCATAAATAGATTTAATATTTGGCGTAGATTTTAAATAAGTAATATTTTTTACAGATATATCTTTTATTTGAGTATTATAAGCACCTTCAACTCCTAAGAATTCTATGTCTGGCATTAATTTTGCCAAATCTATCAATATTTGACCACCTTTATTCGCATTACAATTAATCAATGTTACATATTTACGATTTGTTTCTACTTGATAATCTTTCCAGAAAACAGGGGGGAATACAACACAATTGTTATAGCCCATAGGAGTATATAATTTTTTAATCCAAAAACTATTATATATTAAATGTATATTCTCTTTTGAATATATTTTATTAAATAGCTCTAAATATGGTTTCTGTATTTCATCGTGCATAACTATTACAATTGGTTTCTTTGCGATACTTGCTGTTTTTACTGCCATAAGTGAAAAATGAAAATGAGTTCCTATTAATTTAGATTTTTGTATTACATCTTGTATTTGTTTCCTGTCATTAAATGTGTATATATTTACACCTTCATAGCGTTTAATAGGAAATGTTGGAACAATAACATTTACCGTATACCCTTCTTGTATCAGATACATATTAATTGAATGAAGCATCCATTCTCCTCCCGCATTCTGAATAGGAACATAATTATGAAGAATCCAAGTAATTGATTTATGATTTATTTTTTTTGATTCATCTTGTTTATAATCATATGATATAATTGGTTCATTTAATATAATATTATTATATTTTAATACAAAGGATGTTATTACAAGAATAACTATAATAAGTAATAATAAAAATAAAGATTTATATTTAAAAATCATACTACACCTATTCAATAAGTTTTTATTTTTTTATAAATTTTTTCTTATTTTTACAACCCATTTCATATATTTTGGAAGCAGCTTCTAAAGTAAATTCTTTTACATTCAATTCATTCGGAATTGAAACAAATATAGGTTTTTTTAATCCTTTCTTTATCATATATTTCCCATAAGGACCAACTCTAAATTCATAATCACCGAGAGTATGAAGAAAAGATTCTGTTTTGACATTTAACTTTTTCATTAATATTTCCACTGTATCATTTTCTTCATATTTGATATTCTTACCATCATACTGAACGTAGTATCCATATGGTCCTTTCTTTTTTATCAATGGTTTCTCTTCATAATAACCTATAATATCATCTTCAACATTTGTTTCTTTTGATTTTTCCTCTTTTACTTTCACTTTTACTTCAGCATATTTATCTTTATAAGAATCCCAAGTATCTGAACAAACTTTTTTCCACGGTGTAGAACCATTCTCAACCTCATCTAACTTTAATTCCATTTGTTTCGTAAATTCAAAATCAAATAGATTTGTAAATTCTTTTAGACAAAAGGAACATACTTCTTTCCCCAACAAAGTAGGAATCAATTTCTTTTTATCTTCTTTCCCTTCTTTTTTATCTTCTATACGCTGACAAGGCCATACATTTGGTTCAATCGTAAGTTTTACTATAGTAATAGGTTTCAACTTAACATTCTCTATCTTTACATAATCTTTATCAAGAATAGAAGCAACCAAGGAAGCAAATGTAGATGGGCGACCAATACCTTTTTTTTCCAATTCACGCACTAATGTCGCTTCATTGTATCTTGCTGGTGGAGAACTAATTTTCTGCTCTCCAGTTATTGATAACCATTGAATCTTTTTATCAACTGTTAGCTCTTCAGATGTTAACCACCCTTGTTCTTGTTCTTCTTCTTTTTCATCTAAATCTGTTTCACTTTGTCCAACAATCTTCCATCCTTGAAATGTAATACGTTTCCATACTCCTTCAAAGATAAACTCATTTGGATCTTTATCTATTGTCCATTGAATACGTCTTTCATCGCCTTTTGCTGCTGACATAATACTTTGAATAGAACGTTTATAGATTAAATTATAAATTTTAATATCAAGAGGTCCAAAATCACCACCAATTACTTCCGTTGTAAATTTCGTTGGTCTGATACATTCGTGAGCACCCAAAGTAGATGCTTGTGGTTTGATACCTTTATTTATATAATCAACACCATATTTTCGTTCCACTTGTTTCCTTGCTTCATTTTTTGCTTCTTCAGACATAATTATAGAATCTGTTCTCATATATGTGATTAAACCAGCTTCATATAATTTTTGTGCTGAAGCCATTGTTGATTTAGGATTTAAACTATACAAAGCAGATGCTTCTTGTTGTAAAGAAGATGTAATAAGGGGTTGTGGAGGTTGGAAACTGGTTGGTTTGTTGAAAACGTTTGTAATGGTTGCTTCTAACAAATTATGAATATTTTCTAGATAATTTACTGCATCTTCTTCTCCTTCTAAAGCATCTATCATTTGTCCATAAAATTTGTTTTTCTTATCAAACCAATTGCCTTTTATAATAAATGAGGATGTATTTACAAAATCTTTTATTTCATTTTCTCTATCAACAATAATTCTTAATGCTGGTGTTTGACATCTTCCAGCACTAAGACCTTTTTTTATAGACCATAGTAAAGGAGATATAGTAAACCCGATTAGTAAATCTAGAACCGCTCTTCCTTGTTGTGCATATACTCGTTCCATATTGATTGTTCTAGGAGATTTTACTGCTTTCAAAATGGCTTCTTTTGTAATTTCATGAAAGACAATTCTAGGATTTGTTTTCATATCTAACTTCAGTGCTAAAGCAACAGAATATGAAATCATCTCCCCTTCTCTATCGTCATCACTGGCCAAATACACTTTTGTTGCTTCTTTTCCTGCGGCTCTTAGAGAAGCAATTGTTTTTGATTTTTCGCTCATAAATTCAAATTCTGGTTCAAAACCCTTATCAATATGTAAGGCTTTTATATCTTCTACAAGTTTTCTAATATGTCCCATAGATGCTAAAACCTTCCACCCCGTTCCCAAAAATCCTTGGATTTTAGATGTTTTTGCTGGAGATTCTACTATGACGAGATTCATTCTTAGTGATTGCAAATATAAAAAAATCAGTCATTTTTTCGGAAATTTTGCTATTACCTAAAACAAAAGATTCTATATAGTAGTAGTAAAAATGAATAATCGTTGTGAAATTTTAGATGATAATGAAATAGAATTACAAGAAAAAAACAGGGCTATCTTTAATTTTCGTAGATTTGATGCTGCTGAATTAGAAAAACGTTCTTCTCCATTTGATAAATCAGAAAAGAAAGAATTTCCTTTTTTATTTCAGAAGAAGATCAAACGATCTACAGAAGAAAAAAAGATTTCATTGGATGAATTAACTTCTAAGTTAGATTCTATAAAGTTAGACAATAATAAAAATGCTATTATAGCAAATGATTCTAGAATGGTAGAAGATGAATATGTTAGTAATACACCTCCTTGGGACCCACGCTTATACAACGATGATCATTTAAAAGTAAGTTCTGAAATGAAAGAAGATGGAACGAAATGATATAGCATATTTAATCAATAGTGTTCCTAAATACTATTATCTTTTAGATTTACATATTGGTCTTATTAAACGTTATGCTTCTGAAATAAAATGGCCTATCTATTTTGCGACAGAAGAACCTGAACATGAAATAAGTAGAATGATAAAAGAAAAATATAATGTCGAGATACTTGTTTTGGAAAAAGAAAATTCTTCCTTTTTATCTTCTAGAAAACGTGCTTTAGAACTTTTACCAAAGCATATAAAATATATTTTACCAATGCAAGAAGATTTTTTATTAGAACGTTATATTGATAAAAAATCCATTGAAGAATCTATTGAAATTTTGGAGAAAGAAGATACAGTATTTTGTATCCGTTATATGCCTTGCCCTTCGCCCCATAAAGATAATTTAAATTATAACGAAAAATGGAGATACATAACGAAAAAAGATACATATCGTTTCTGTTTTCAAGCATCTCTTTGGAAAAGGCAAGAATGTCAGCAATGGTATGATGCTATTTGTGCTATCGTTATGAGTAAAGGAATTACAAGTAAAGAAAAACAAAAAGAATTAGAAGTGAATATGAATATCGCAGAAAATAATGTAGGTCAACAATTATTTACTTCCTTATTTGATGATAAAACTATAATTGGATATATAAGACATCATAAAGAACCTAACGCAGTTTATATGAGTCCTTGGCCTTATAGACCTACAGCAGTTATTAAAGGTGTTCTTCAATCATTTGCTATAGAACTTGCTTTACGTGAAGGCTATAGTATAAGTATCTAAAGATATATAACATTCTATAGTGTAAGGATGTCAGCGAGAGTTGGTGTAAAAGGTTCAGATATTTATAGTCATGATGAAGTTGATTCCAGAGTTGTTCTTTCAACACTTCTTGTAAGAGGTTGTGAGCCAATAACAATTAAAAACAAATTTAATGAAGTTTTGAACGATGGTCATTTAGTAGACGCAATTGTTCTCGCTTTTATGACACGTAATATTCGTGGTGGTAAGGGTGAGAGAGATTTATTTTTAAATATGTATGTAACACTTTATAATTCTTATAAAGAGTTAGCATCTTTTTTACTTGAACTTCTTCCTCATTATGGTTCTTGGCGAGACGTCTTTGATTTATTAAAATATGAACCTAATTTAAAGAACAGTATTATCAATCTTGTGAAGAAACAATTAGAGGAAGATGAAAAGAATATGGCTTTAGGTAAATCTGTATCACTGTTAGCAAAGTGGATTCCTCGTGAGAGAAATTCTTATGGAAAAGAATTTGCTTACGCTTTGAGCACTAAGTCTCCTATCCAAGCACGATACGCAGAATCAAGAAAGCGTATATCAACTCTTAACAAATATCTGAAAACAACTGAGGTCGCAATGTGTGGTAATACTTGGGACAAGATTGTTCCTTCTTCTGTGCCAGGTCGTTGCATGAAACTTCATACGAAAGCATTTTTGAATCTGAAATTAGAAGGTAATGATTTACGCAAACCAGATGATCCTATTCGTAATAAGTGTCGTGAGAACTTCCAGCAGTATTATGCTTCCACTGCCTCTGGTAAGACCTTAGCAAAGGGTAGTGATACTTTATATCCTCATGAGATTGTAAATAAGGTGGAGGAAATCCTGTCATATTCATCTACAAATGAAGATGAACGCAATATGTTAATTGGTTCTTGGGATGCTTTTGTTAGGACAGCAAAGGAGCAAGGTGGACTCGGTAGGTCGATAGCTATGTGTGACTTCAGTGGTTCTATGAGTGGATTACCTCTTCAAGTATCTAGAGCACTTGGTCTCCTAATCTCAGAAGTAACTACTGATTCTTTTAAGAACACAATGTTAACATTTGATTCTACTCCTCAACTTGTTAAGATTCCAAAGTATGCCAACATTTTTCAAAAAGTTCAGTGGCTCAAAGAACATACTAGTTATGGTCAAGGATTGAGCACTGACTTTCAAAAAGCAATGGATCTGATTCTAGAAAACTTAGTGAAGCGTCGTGTTCTTATAGGTGAAGAGCCTGAAAACCTTATTGTGTTAACCGATATGGCTTGGGATGCTGCTTGTGGTTCTAGTGAAGAAAGTAGTTATACTGGTAACTCGTATAACTACAATGTGAAGACTAAGCCTTGGCAGACACATATAGAAATGATTCGTGAGAATTTTAAGAAAGTTGGTGAAACTATTTGGGGGATAGGTAAAGGTTATAAAGTGCCTCGCATTGTGATTTGGAATCTATCACCTTATTGTCAAGATATGCATGCGAAAGCAACTGAAGAAGGTGTTGTAATCCTATCGGGTTGGTCACCAACACTTTTTAAGGTGTTGATGACAAAAGGGGTGGAAATTCAAAGTCCTCTCACTGCTTTACGATATTTACTTGATGATCCTATGTATGATTTGGTTCGTGAAAAGATTTCTGACTATCTAAAGACGAAAGAAGTCTTATAATTGTGGCGGATGAAGGCTCCATACAGCAATGAAAAGATAATTTATTATTTTTATAAAAGGAGCCTGTTATATTAATCAGGGTTCGTTTCTAGAATGAAACACACAGCAATCTAAAAAAATTATAATAATAGTAATTTCATTGAAAGAATGATATTATTACAAAAAATGAATGATAGTTATCAATCGTTTTTTTCTAGATACTATTTAATAGTATGTGGAAAAAAAATAATCTCTATGAGGGCGTATTAGCAATCGTTAAATATAAAGGATTTGTTCCCAAAATATTTACAGATCTTGATTCAAATCCAGATCGATTGCTAACATTTGAACCTAGGATAGAATCACCTACTTTAAAAGCAATAGCATCAATAACATAATGATCTAAAAATATAGCTTTATTCGATAATGATAAAAGAGTTTGCGTATTCAATTCTAATTTCATCGGTTGATTGTAAGTATTGGATGTTAAACGAGTATTTGTTGATACTCCATAAGGATATAAACTATTGATTGCCATATATTGTTCTTGATTATTCATCGTTTTAATAGAATTCGTATTATCATAGTATTGAATATTTGTTGAAAAAAGCATATTTGTTCTTACTATTAGATTTGATGAGTCAGGGAATATTGTAACACTCGATATACTTGATGGTCCAACAGCTGTAGGAAATTGAAATGTAGGAGTATAATCTAAGAAAGCTCTTGTAGAACCATTTGGATTTATATAAGCTATAAAATTTGATAAATTTAATTGAACTGAACTAAAGATTGTTGTTCCTGTAACAGATAATGTTGGGACAGTAGATGTAGTTGACATAATTTTAGAGCCTGACAAGCCATTGTATAGTATAGAGGATGTAAAAGAAGGATAACTTGTTATATTTAAAAAAACAACATTGGAAGTAGATGTTGATAAAGTTAAATCTTTATAGATTGATGATAATGTTAGAGTGGTATTTACGAGACTGGATGAAATTGTCCTTTGACCGGGCACAGAAATTTTATCAAATGAGTTACCAGCAATAGAACTAATAGATGTAAATCCGGTTTGTCCATTTCCTAAAGCGTATAAAACGAAGGAGGAAGTAATATTTTGATTCGATGTATTCTTAAAATTCAATGCTTTTAGTGAAAGTAAATCTAATTCTAAAGTCTTTTTTGCAGAAGCCATTATTGAGTATCTATTTAGTTTGTAATATTTTGAATGGTTAAATAATACGATGTTGTGGAATCAAAGAATAAGTTCACATTTTGATTACTAAAGGTATTAGGAGCAGTATCACCAGCACTAATAATACGATGAACTAATACATATGGTTGAACATAATTTGAATTAATTACATTACCAGAAATATTTAAACGCATACAAGGAGTAAACATATTTGACGCATTATTATTTATCCCATATAACCAAGTTTGATGGATTGGATTAAAAATAGGTGCACCACCATATTGTAAGAATGATGAAACAGTAAATGTTCTTGAAATACCATTTGAATTAATGTTACCAAATAAGATGTTTGGATATATATCAAGTGTTAACTTTGTTCTATTGTTAATAAATGATGAAAACGAATCTAATTGTGTATTGAGTGTAGAAATATAAAAATCAGTTGTTCCATTTGTTGATAATGTCGCCAATAAAGAACCATTATTACCCTTATATGTGATAGATGAATTAAAAATTGTGCTGAAAAAGAAAGGAGAATTCATTGAACTTATCGATACAACATTGTTATTACCATTGATAGATAATGTATTTGCTGTATTGAAGAAGACATTTAAACGTTGACCAACTGTCGTGCTCAAAGTTGCTAGACTTACATATCCTATCGTTCCTAAACCAGTGACAGTTGATATAAGTTGGTTAGTTGATAGATAACCTATTGAACCTAAACCTCTTACAGTGCTATAAAGACTTGCTGTGCTCACATAACCACTTGTTGCTAAAGTATTAATTGTTGAAACCAATTGACTTGATGATATATATCCAAGAGTTCCTAAACCAATTAATGAACTTGTTACACCACCCGATATATAACCAAGAGTTCCTAAACCAATTACTGTAGAATAAAGTTGTGTGCTTGATACATAACCAAGGCTTCCAAGATTTTGTATTGTTGAAACATATCCTATGCTACCAAGACCGGTGACAGTTGATAGAAGTTGGCTTGATGATACATAACCTGCTGAACCTAATCCTGTAACAGTAGAAGTAAATTGTGTAACAGGCACAGACCCCGGTGAAATTTGTTGTAAAGAATAAATTTGTGTAGATAAATTTATAATTGTTGAAGGTAAAACACCAATATCACGAGATAAAGATGATAAATTAAATATAGAATTTTGCCAACTTATATTTCCAATACCATCGGTCGCTAAAACAAAATTTGTTGATATTGGAAAATTAGTATTAGGATCAATTGCTAATAAACTTCTATAAATGGTTGGATCCATTTGCGCTCTACACTATGAAAAGAATCAATACCAATAGTAAGTAGCGAACATGGTTGGAAATGGAGGACTATTACAATTAGTAGCAGTTGGAAAACAAGATGTTTTCTTAACCGGAAATCCTCAAATCACTTGGTTTAAAATGGTATATCGTCGTTATACAAATTTTGCAGTAGAGTCACAAGCAATGTTTTTTGACGGTGATCCAGATTTTGGAAAACGTTTGTCTTGTTTGGTTCCTCGAAGAGGTGATTTGTTAGGTCCTCTCGTTTTAGAAGTAACTTTACCAGCACTTACTCTGACAAATGGAACACCCGTTTCGTATGTAAATTCCATCGGTCACGCTTTGATTGATACGATTACTCTAGAAATAGGAGAACAAGAGATTGATACACAAACTGGTGAATGGATGGAAATTTGGTCTAAAATGACGACAAGTGCTTCCATTAGAGATGGTTTTAATGATATGATTGGAACGTATGATGGATATACGACACCACAGAATTTTGGCCCATTAAAATTATATATTCCTCTACGGTTTTGGTTCTGTAAGAATCCTGGCCTTGCTTTACCTTTACTTGCTTTACAATATCATCCAATTCGTATCAATCTTAAATTAAGACCATTACAAGATTTATTCTATAGTCCTGACTTAGCAAATGCTGCGACATGTAATACATTAGCAGTAAATCCTGTGAAAATAACTGATTTACGACTCTATGGTGACTATGTATATTTAGATGTTGAAGAACGTAGAAGATTTGTAAGTAATACACATGAATATTTAATTGAACAAATTCAATATACACCTTCTATTTCAATACCAATTGGTTCCTTAACTTCTACGGTTCCTCTTGAATTTAATCACCCAATTCGAGAACTCTTATGGGTCTTTCAAAGATCTCAAATGGTAACAAACCACGAATATTTTAACTATAGTAATTTAAGTTTAACCGAAACAGGATTGAGAAGTGATTTAATGGCGGATGCTATTTTACAATTGGATGGATATGATAGATTTGATCGTCGTGATGCTGGTTATTTCCGTTTAGTTCAACCTTATCAACATCACAGCGTTGTGCCGAATAATGCTTTTATTTATAATTATTGTTTCGCTCTACGACCTGAAGAGTTACAGCCATCTGGTTCTATTAACGCAAGTCGTATTGATAGTTTTGTTTTACAAATGAATATTACTGCTGATGGTTCTACGGCACCAGCAAAAGGAAATATGTATACTCGTGTATATGCTACCAATCACAATGTATTACGCATTGTGAACGGGTTTGGTGGCCTATTATTTACAATATAATAATAGGGCTATAATGGCATCAGTAATGAATCCTTTACCAATGATAGCAAATCCTGTAGGAACAATTATGAATAATTTACCACCATTTCCTTTATGGTTATTTCAATTATTATCAACATTTCCAATAACAGGTTTACTAGGAGTTGACCATATGGCAATTGGCTCGTCACTTACCGGTTTTACAAAACTTTTTCTAAATATATTCACATTAGGTTCTTGGTATTTTTACGATATTATTCAAGTATATAATACAGAGAATTTACGTGATAAAGGTCTAAATATTCCTTTCTTAGAATGGGGTAACATTGGTGCTGGTAGAATAGATGATACAAAATCAAAAGAACTTACAAAGAGTTCTAAATCTTGGTTATATTTACTAATTACTTTACTGTTTGGCTCAGCTTATTATATAACCACATTCTTTTTAACCAAAAAAACTGATACTTTATCAATAGCCTTACGTTTTGCTAGTTCATTGTTTATGTTTGTTTTTATTGGTCTTGCTTTATTTACTGCTTTTTCCTTTTCATCTCCTTCTATGAATTTATTTAAAATACCTACGTATCAAAATTCAAATCAAGCCTTAGGTAATTTATATTCAACAACAGGCATCATACCCAATAAAACTTCATCTTCAGCAGTAGGAAAAATTTTATCATCACCAACTGCTTTTATGCGTGGAGGACAAGGAGGAGGAGGTGCTCTAGATTTAAATGATTTACGAATAGCTGCTGCTTCTATAATAGAAGGACAAGACGGAGGTGGTTCAAATCATTATATATATCTTGGAACATTATTATTATTACTTCCAATCTCAGGTTTTATAAGTTATACTTTAAGAAAAAACAAGATGTCTAAAAAGAATGAAGTATTTAATGAATCAAACTGAATTTGAGATTTTAATTGGAAAACAAGAACCTCTTGATCCTTCAGTTCCTGTGCCTGATTTAAGTGTGATTTACTTTACTGCTTTATGGTGCGGACCTTGTCAAAAAATTGATAAAGAGTTTTTGTCAAGATCACTAAGCACTATTAACTTTTTAATATGTGATATTGACCAAAACGATTATACGGCTGGATATTGCGGTATTCGTAAAATACCAACCTTTATGATTATTTATAAAAAAGAAATAGCAAAGGTATTTTCCTCTACAAACACATATGAAATCGTTCAACAGATAAATACTTTTATTCAAAGCACTTTATAGATAGGATACTATGATTTATGATTACTGTATAATAGGAGGTGGCATTGCCGGCTTATATTGTGCTCTAAAATTAATTGAAAAAAATTCTGTATTACTTTGTGAGAAATATTCTACTTTAGGAGGAAGAGTATCAACATTTTATAAAAATTTTTATAAAGGTTCTATACAATATGAAGAAGGTGCTGGGCGTATTTCATCAAAACATACTTTAGTAATAAATCTAATAAAAAAATATAATTTAACATTAATTCCTATATCACCAGAATTACATTACAAACAAAATGGTTCTACACCTATTACAGAGAATTTATTTGAACCTGCTCTAAATATATTTTTTGAACCATTACATAATTTGCCAGAAAGTGTTTTACAAAAGAATACAATTCGTGAATTGCTAGAAGAAATTCATGGTAAGGAGAAGACAGATGCTTATTTGAATCGTTTTCCTTACAGAGCAGAAGTAGATGTTTTACGAGCAGATGTAGGTTTAGAAGTATTTCGTAATGAAATGGGGTCACATGAAGGTTACTATGTTGTCAAAGAAGGATTAAGTGCTTTAATTAAGAGAATGAAAGAGGAATTTATTCATTTAGGTGGTAAAGTCGCAAATGAATATGAATGTATTAATATTACTAAAAAAAAAGAAGATAACTTTGTAAGTGAATTTTTATCTGGTAAAAAGAAACAATTAATACATATACATTCTGAAAAAGTGATTTGTGCTTTACCTTCAGAAGCTTTAAAGAAGATACCTTCTTTTAAAAATTTTCAATCTCTACAATATGTTAAAATGGAACCATTGTTACGAATATATGCTGAATACCCAAGACCTTGGTTTTCTGGGGTAGGAAGAATCGTAACAGATACTCCTATACGATATTTTTTACCTATGAGTGGGAACCTTGCTATGGTATCTTATACAGATTCAAGAGATACTGAGATATATCATAAAATTATTAAAAGTAGTAGTGAAAATGCTTTAGGATCCGTTATACAAAAACAGTTGAAAGAATTATTTCCTACTATAGAAATACCTAACTATAGGTTTTTCAAAACTCATTATTGGAAATACGGCGCCACCTATTGGCTTCCTGGAGAGTATGATGTTAAAAAAGAATCATTAAATTCAATCAAACCTTTTAAATCAGATCTATATGTTGTAGGAGAATCATTTTCTTTAAAACAAGCGTGGATGGAAGGTTCTTTGGAACAATGTGAAGTATTTTTTAAAACATATATGTAGATGGTTGATAGTCATTTTATAATCGCAGTGTTCCATATATTATTTGTTGTGCCGTTCCTAGGATATATATTTATTCAAAGAGCCGCTACTCCAGAATGGGTTTACACTTTACTTTTCTTTTTAGGTTTATTTGTATTAGTATACCACACATTTAAAAGTGTTATGAAATATATTAGTAAATCTTCTTCTTTATGGGTAAATCTTATACATGTATTTATAATGGCTCCTTTAATGATTTATATTGGTTATTATTCAAAAAAGACTCCTAGAGCCGCTTATGAAATGTTAGGATTAATTACATTTGCTGCTCTTGGTTATCATACTTTTAGCATTATACGGATGCTTCAAACACACGATGATTCATCTGATAAGTAATGATAAGTGACGATAAGTAATGATAAGTGACGATAAGTAATGATAAGTAATGATAAGTCATCATAAAATAGCATTCAGCATCTTATTCTTATCAACATCTTTCACAGTAATACAAGAAGAACAGTGATAATAAAACGATGGTAAAGAAATAAAATCTTTTTTACAAACTTTACAAGATAAATCTTCTTCTATTTCATTCATTTCTTCTACAAAATGTTTTCTCATACAATGTGTAATACGATTGCCTTTTTGAATTGTTTCGTAATTACACCCTTTAAAAGGACATTTATATAAATCCTTTTGGTCTGTATGAGTGAGTTTATGAATTTCTAAAGATTTTTTTTGCATAAAATCTTTTGAACAAGTGCTACACTCATATGCGAGTTTGCCTTCGTGTTTTTTCATATGATAAAACATAGTAGATATATTTTTTTTCTCTTTCACAATAAAATTACAATTTGTATTAGGACAGATATATTCTCCATTCTTGTTTTTAATAAACTTAGACATAACTCTAAATGAATTAATTTTTAAAAATGTTTTCAATTTTTTCAATTTTTCACCTTTTATATATAAAGGTTTCTTATTATAGTTTAATAAATGAATGATTTTATAGCAATCACGAAACAAAATTTACTTCATCAAGATGGTTATCTCATTCATACTCCAGGATATATTCTTTTAGAAGAATCACAAAATTTTTTAATATTAATAAAAGATATTATATATAATTCTCAATTTGCTAGCCTAGATGGGCAAATCAATAGAGGAACTAATTTTGGTAAACTATTATATAAAACTGCTCTTAATCCTATGCTAACAAAATGGTTAGAAATTGGAACATGGAATGGAAAAGGAACTACATCATGTATCTTAGATGGATTTCGTGATGCTGAAAAAGATTCTTCTAGATTAATTTCATATGAAGCAAATAATCATATGTATCTGATGGCAATAGAGAATCTAAAGAATCATCCATATTATAAAAATGTTATTCTAAATAATGGAAGAATTCCAAATGATAACCCATTTACTTTAGCAAACACATTAGAGAAAAATGATTTTTATAAAAGATTTTATGATTCTGAAAGATATTTATATAACGAAGCAAAACAGATTGCTCCAGAATTTTCTCCACAAGTGGTAGTTCTTGATGGAGCAGAATATACAGGAATGTTAGATTTTGAAAGTGTTCCAAAAGATGATTTAAAAATTATCTTTTTAGATGACGTTAATTGTGATAAGAATAAAAAAGTTGTAGAACTTTTAAAAAATGATTCTAATTGGATTTTACATATAAAAGAAGATGAAAGAAATGGCTGGGCTTGTTTTCTTCATAAAAGTCTTTTGGTCTAAACATTTATGAATATATTTTAATAAATGGTAAAAATCTGTTCTTTAGTCATAGGTGATGATTATAGAAAATCTTTAAAAAAAGGTTTAGAATCAAAAAGATTGTATGCTGAGAAGCAAGGATATTCTTATATTCAAGGTGATGAAAAGTTTTGGGATAGAGAACGACCTATCGCATGGTCAAAGATTCCTTTTTTATTAGATGTATTAACAACTTCTGAAGAAGGAGAACTTATTTTTATGAGTGACGCAGATGTTTATATAACCAATATGAATTTACGTATAGAAGATCATATTCTCCCTCTTCTACCTCTAGATAAAGATTTACTGTTAACAATTGATTCTTGTGGACATATTAATGATGGAAATATATTAATAAGAAATACTAAATGGTCTAGAGACTTTTGGAAAAGAGTGTATGAACAAACCGATCTTATATATCATATTTGGTGGGAAAATGCTGCTGTTATTAAACTTTTAGAGGAGAATAAAAGTGATTTAGCAATGACAGAAGTGACGAATTCTTGTAAAACATTCAATGCGTATATACAAGGATTACCTGGTGCGCCTTTATGGACACCCGGCGATTTCTTAGTCCATTTTGCTGGAATCTATGATGTTGAGAAAATAAGAGGATATATGAATGAAATTGATAACGGTTTGGTTCCAAGAAAATCTATGTATTAAATATAATGAACAGTAACGATGATATGGATATGAATGACAACAATAATAATAATAATATGGATGGTGGAAAAAGAAGAAGAAATATGACTCGCAAAAGTTGTCGTAAGAACAATATGATGGGTGGCGCAAAGGTTCCTGCTGTAGGAACAAAGGCCCAAGTGTATCACGGCACTGCGAAACACACTTCCGGTGGTTTAACAAAGAGTGATTTAATGAAGACAAAGCGTGGTCGCATTGTATCAAGAAAGAAGCATACGTTAGGTAAGAAGGCTCTGAAGAATCTTGTGAAAGCAGGATACAAAGCACGCAAAGGGACATTCAAGTTATTTAAGAAGTAATTTACGTTTCCTTACTCTCCAAAGCATCTGCTAAAGTTCTCAAGTATTCAGAAGCGTGAGTATAATTAATATGAGGTCCAGAATTTTTAACACTATTAAAATCAAACCAAGATAATGAATCTTTTGACCATACTACAGAAACTTCGGATGCTTTACATTCTTGAATAATTAATTTTAAATCCATATTTCTTGTTCCTGTAGACGTCATCTTATATAGTATTATAGGATGGATTTCATCATATGATGATTTTGTGCTCCAAAAAATACTTGTATATTCTGCTCTTGATATTGTTGTGCCTCCGCAAATTAATGTAATATCTTCTTTGTTATGATTGGAAGACCAGAGGTTGAATAATGATAATGGTAAATCATTACCATACCATAATATACAAAGAGGTTTTGTTGTATGTTGAATAAATGTTGCTGCTAATCGTAAATCATTATTATCACGAACATAGAACAAAGCATCACAGTGTATTTGTTGTAACCATTTCGGATGATGTTTCATATATATATCAGAAAAAAAACATATTACTTTATTTCTTCGAATAACTTCTTCAGAATACTGTTTGTAGAGTCCCTGAAACATAATATCTAGTGATTGTGTTGATTCCGATATACAAAATATTTTTTGTTTCCGTAGAGGTAAAGAATAACCTTCTAGGTTTATTGTATCTGACATTAAATTTATTTAATCTATATATATTTTCTATGATTTAAGAAGAAACGCACAATGACAACCTTTGTTAATTATATTGTTACAATATTATTACTAATTGCGGTTGATTTACCTTGGTTGGCATTAGGTTCGAAAACCTCAAAAGCGATGATATTATCCATTCAAGGATCTGAATTAAAATTACGTTGGTTACCCGGTCTTCTTGTATATGTTGCGTTAGCATATTTAGTTCATTTACCAAAGTCTTCTCTAGATGCGTTTTTATTAGGTTTATGCACGTATGCTGTGTATGACTTTACAAATTATTCTACATTAATTAATTATTCTTTACAATTTGCAATAATGGATTCTTTATGGGGAGGAACCTTGTTAGTGATAGTTTATAATTTGTTGAAATATTTTAAGATGGATAATTAATAGATATGCCTCCTTCTTCTTCACCTCGTTCACCACCAAGAATAAGAAGATCTAGAACACGAGTCAATAACAATAATAATCATCGTAATCAAACAAGAAGAAGATTAAACTTTGGTATAAATAATAATGAATCTGATGGTAGAGGTAATCGTGTTGCAAGAAGATTATTTAATGGAGTAGGAAGTAATAATAATATTTTTAGAGATATGCCACCAAGAGGTAATAATAATAATAGTAATAGTGAAAGAGAAAGAGAAAAATTAGAAAGAAGAAGACAACAAGAATATGAAGAACAAGTTAGACAAATTCAAGAAAGAAAACGTGAAGAAGAAAAACTTCATGCGAAAACACCATCCAAAAAAAATGAACGTGAAGCAAGAAAAAGAAGAAGGAGTTTTAATAATAATAACAACAATAATAATGGTGCTAGTATTTATTAAATATTGTCATTAGGAATAAAATTGAATATTAAATATTCAATTGTATTATTATACAATGGAAAACTATACCCCTCCACCTTCTCATCCTCTAAATGATGAAGAAAAGGAATATATCAAGAGTTTATCACCAAATGAATTAGCACTCCATGAATTAGCTATTGAAAAACTTGGTTCTTCCTATTTTGTTTGGAAAAGTCATGGATTTATGGCTTGGAAAGCAAAGAAGTAATTATTCTTCTTTTAACTTTTCAAAAAGATTTTTTGTTTCTTTCATTAATTTTTTTATATGTTCTCTTCTATATGTCTCTTGTTTATTTCTACGGGATAAAGTTTTTCTATAGGGTGTGCTAGTATTGTTTCTTAGTAAATTAAAATATTTTTTTTGTTTCTTTGTTTTTCTTTTTAATGAAGCAGCGTTTCCTTTTTGTTTTAATAACTGCTCTTCTCTTGCTTCTGCTGCTTCTTCTTCTGCTTCTTCTAAAGCATCTATTTCCTCTTCCGTTAATTCTCTATTCACATTATCTCTAAATCTTTCATTTCTTCTCATATTAATTAAACGATTATTATTATTTTCAACATTATTTACTCTAGGAGGAGTATTAACGGATGGATCACCATAAAGAATATATTCAATAACATCTTTTGCTTCTTCTTTTGTATATTCTTTCATATTATACATTATTTTACCTTTCTTTGTATTTGTATACTGTATTTTTCTTTTATTTAAATAATATCTTAAAAATACCCAATCATTTATATCAAATAAAGTGTCAAAATCTTTATACTTTAATACTAATTTAGTATCTTTTGTTTTATCGTGATACCATCTATATGCTGCGTCAATATATTTTGAATGTTCTTTCCAATAATCTAAATTATCACCTTCTATAATAATATCTTCTGTTGTTACTTTGTTTTTATTCTCTTTTGGTAAATAATTATTTGGTGACATTTTTTTCTTACTTGTAGGCATTATATCTAAAGATAAAATATAAAATAAATTAGTATGGACAAAGCAAAAGCATATACAGAAGAAAAAAGCATTGGAACGCAATACATAAATTCTCAACCCACAGGAAAAAGTTCAGGACAACACGTTCTACTACCAACATCAACACAAAGAAACAGAGTTTCAAGGTTAACAACGATATGTGTAAACAGTCGGGAACGGAATGTAGTAACCAATCCAAATGCAAACCAATTTCGTTGGAGATTAAAACGAGATTTGAAAAACATACAAAGTATTCGTTTAATTGGAGGAACCTTACCCGGTGACTATTATAATATTAATACTGGCTGGAATAAATTTTCATTTTTAGAAAATACAACAACATATACTATTACACTAAATCCTGGTAAATACGATGGAACTACTGTCGCTACAGAGTTAAAACGAGCACTTAATGCATCAGGTTTAGCAAATAGTTATGATGTAACGTTTAGCTTAATAACAAATAAATTAACCATTAAAAGAATTTCAGGAACATACAGTTTTTCTTTTTTATTTGGAACGGGTATCTATTTAGATACATTTGATGATTACACTGGAGCAGTAGATTCATTAACAAATGATTATTTAAATAGTATAGGATGTCCTGCGAGAATGTTAGGATTTGTTAGTATTGATTATACTGATACGAGTGGCTCTCTCACTGCTCCAAATCCTGTAGATACTGCGTGGTTTTTAAATAAAGTATATTTACATTTAAATGTGAATACTTCTGTTGAATTGAATCGTATTGAGATAGCAAGAGGTCCTCACGACCCTTATAGTATAATTTTCTTGGATGATGTAAAAAATGGTATTAAGTTTTTAAATAAAGAAACTGATTATCCCGAATTAGAATTCTTACCAGCCCCTTTAGCAAGATTAAGTTTATTAGAAGTAAGTTTAAGAGATGAATTTTATCGTCTTTTAGATACACAGAATAAAGAGTTTATTCTTATTTTTGAGATTACTTATCTTGACTAAATTCATTCTAATCACTAAAATACTCTAATTGAGGTAATTCATCTTGACTGGGTGTATTAAGAATTGTTTCTATATATTTAACTCTCGGTGACTTTGTTACTATATGATATGACATCTTTTTCATATCACATAGTATATCTGCTGAAACATTTTTTTCTGATACTTGTATTTCTTCCTTATGAATTTTTAATTTTTCTTTAATAATTTTAAGATTTTCTTCATTAAATATTTTTCTTCTTTTTTCTTCTTTATAATAAATAACTTTTTCCCCCCTTTTCATTTACCCTAACTATATTTATAACTGATTATAATCAATTTTTTACAATCAATTCAATACCTCCATACAAAGCAGCCATTTCACTAAAAGAAGAATATTTTGTTCCAATGATTTTAGAACATTTTGATAAAGAAACAAAGTCTTGTAAAGCACCTTTTACTCCTTCTTTTGATGTGCGTTTTAAAAGAACATCACTTGTAAAAATACGATCTTTAAACATTTCTTTTAATTTATTTTTTGTTTCTAAACAATCTGTTGCTAAATAAAACTTTGTTGAAAATGGTTCTTTCTTCATCATATCTATAAAATACTCTTGAGGGCTGTTTTCAATACATTTTGTATGATCTGTTCTTCTTATATGAACTCCTACATACGAATTATTTGTTAAAGAATCTGTTTTAAAACGAATTTTTCTTAAATGATAATTAAATCTTTCTGGGTCTTTTATATAAAAGTGCGCATATGATTTCATCTTTAATGGTTTTGACTCTAAATCTTCTTCACTAAAAATCATCTTTGGTTCATACAATATAGAACCAATACTCACACTTACATATGTCGGTAATGATGAAAGATCGATACATTCGTGAAGATATGACCAACACGTTGGGTGTAAAGACCAGTGAATCTCTATTGGAGAATGTAAGTCTTCCGCATAACATATTCCTGAAACTAATGCTCTTAAACGATTGGCAAATCCGGCACAGACTTCTAAAACTATAGGCGGACTCATTTACTTATTCTATCTAAAATAATTTTAACCCGGCTTAAAAATAATTTCTTTCTCCATCTTATACAATCACGTTGAAAGAACTACGCAAGATAGTGAATTTATTCACTAACGTGAAACACTCATTTTATGCCTTCTATCCTCATAAAGTATGGAATCAACACGAATTATGGTTATCTAATTTACCTTTTATCAAGCCTTTTTACGCAGTCAAATCAAATCCAGAGCCATTATTGATTAAAACACTCTATCCACGTGGTATAAATTTTGATTGTGCATCTTTACAAGAACTCAAGTTAATCAAAGATATTTTACCTCCTGTAATAAATCTGAAAGATTCGATTGTATACGCAAATCCTTGTAAATCATTCGTTGATTTAGAGTATGCGAAAAATGAGATAGGTTCCCCTACAACCGTTATAGATAGTATTGAAGAGTTGGATAAGTTGGTTCAAATCGGTTATAATGGAGGAACCTATGTGCGTATTACTACAGAGGATAGTTCTTCTAAAATGCCATTTTCTGGTAAATTTGGTTTAACTCTAGAAAAGGTAAAAGATTTAGGATATTATGCGAAGAAAAAAGGGATAGAAATAAAAGGAATTAGTTTTCACGTTGGTTCTGGTGGGAATGATGGAAAAGTGTATTATAAGTCGATTGAGGTAGCAAAGATGTTAAATAAAGGGTTACAATCACAAGGGCATTTAGCAAATACTGTAGATATTGGTGGGGGATTTCTCTCCGATGAAAAAGATTTTTTACAAAAGGTTAAATATATTAAAGATGCTTATGATTCTGAATTTAAATTTATCGCAGAGCCTGGAAGATTCTTTTCCTCTGTATCTCAAGACTTCTTTGTAAAAGTGATCGGTAAGAAGGGATGGAATAATGGATGGAGATATACAATTGATGATAGTCTTTATGGACAATTTTCTTGTATTCCTTTTGATCATTGTAAACCTCTATGGATGCGTATTCCTTTAAAAGAGGATTCTTCTCCTAGACCAAGAACAAAAGGATTATTAATGGGTCGCACGTGTGATTCTGTAGATGTGATAGCACGAAGTGAGTCTATGGAAGAGTTAGAAGTTGGAGATTGGTTATGGTTTCCTCAAATGGGTTCTTATACTAATGCCACAGCGAATGAATTTAATGGTTTCCCGAAACCAGAAGCATTACCTGTATATTTAAATACTCCCGATATTGATCAATTTACAGATAGAATACCTTACGATGTTAAAGTTGTTGAACCACTATCTAGCGCTTCTTTGTTAAAATGAAAAAGAAGCATTTTTTTGTAAAAACAAAAAAAATTGAACCTCGTTTTCCCCAAATAATAAAGCATTTAATACTATGGCGTCCTCTGACACGTGTGGTGTTTGCATTGAAAAATACAATGGAACCATTGCTCGCAAGAAGATTTCCTGTGGCTATTGTGATTATCACTCTTGTGTAACTTGCACACAAAAATATCTACTAACTCAAATTGTTGACGCACATTGTATGGGTTGTCGCACTGGATGGAACCGTGAGTTTCTTGATATGAATATGACGAAGTCTTTCCGCACTGGTCCTTGGAGAGAGAATAAGAAGATTATGATTCTAAATCGTGAGAAAGCTCTTTTACCAACTATGCAACGTTATGCTGCCTCAAAGAAGCGTATGGAGGAGTTATCTGCTATTATCACTGTTCAGTCAAAAGAGATGACAGATATTTATAAAGAGATGAATAAAGTGGAAACTGATTTATCACGAGTTCGCTCTGCTCTTGTTACTCGACAACTTACGAATGAAGAGGAGGCTTCTTTCTATAGAGAGTTAGATGAAATTCTTGAAAAGAGAAACATTCATAAGAACATACATTATAAACACGATATCAAACAATCTAAAGTTAATAATGAATTTACAAATCAATCTGATATTTATTACGATAGAGGTTCTAAGGTGAAAGAAAAGAAGGAATTTATCTTGAAGTGTATTAAAGAAGGATGCCGAGGCTTTCTCTCATCTTCCTACAAGTGCGATCTTTGCTCTACATTTGTATGTAAGGATTGTATGATTATTAAGGCTGAGAAGAATGATGATAACCACGTATGTAAGAAAGAAGATGTTGATACTGTAACGATGATTCGTAAAGATACTCGCCCTTGTCCTAAGTGTGGTATTCGTATCTCTAAGATTGATGGGTGTGATCAGATGTGGTGCACTGCTGATGGTTGTGGAACTGCTTTCTCTTGGAATAACGGAACAATTATTTCAGGAGTGATTCACAACCCCCATTATTATGAGTGGGTGCGACGCAATAACAATGGTAATATTCCTGCGAATCCCAATCAAGCAGTTGCTTGTGGTCAGAATGTAAATTATGGAGAACTCTATCGTATTCTAAATATTCCTTATGTAGTTGCCAAAGATAGAATGAATATTTCCACAATTCATAGATGCTTAGTAGATATGGAACATGCTCGTCTTCCATCGTATCCTCAAACACGTGATGTAAATATGTTCAAAGAACTTCATTGTGACTTTCTTCTAAATCGTATTCAAGAAGATGCTTGGAAGCAAAGTATGTTCTTGAAAGAGAATAATTTTGAGAAGAAACAACATATTGGTTTAGTATTGCGCACATTTGTAACAGTAGGTAACGATAACTTTAATAAGTATTATCAAGATATGCTTCTTAAGTATAATGAACATAATAGGATGAATAAGATTTCTCCCACTTATAATCAAGAGTATACTAATTTTCTTGTGAGTGTTAAGAAAATTAACTCAGATTTTACGAAAGAGTCTGAAGCGCTACGTCTCTATATCAATGATAGTCTTATTAAGACAGGAACTGTTATGATGTGTGCAGTTCCTCAGATTGATAAGGAATGGAATTGGCAGGGTATTCGAAAAGTTGAGAATATTTTAGAGGAAAACCGAATTGCTGCTCTACCTTCACCTCTTGTTGCGCCAAGTTAACTAATTATAGATTATCATACTTATTCATATTTTCCTCTTCTATAGATCCTAATTTTTTTTGTGATTTTCTTGTTTGTTGAGATTTTTTCTTTTGTGATTTTCTTGTAACTGTTCTTTGTTTTTGTGTTTTTCTCATTGATTGTGTTTTTATTGATACTTTCGCTGTTCTTGGTTTTACATCTAATTTTTTCGACAACATAATAGTTCTTTTAAAATTGTGATGTAAAGTATTATGTTCTGCTAACAAACGTTCATATACATTCTGTAAACCTTTTTTATCTGTTCTTAAACTTGGAATAAATTCTTCTAAATAATTACCTGTCCATTTATATCTATCTGTTTCATATATCTTAACTACTGTAAATATACCGTGATAGTCCTTATTACCATCTTTATATGTATAATGATTGATATTATGTAATTCTGCTCTTATACGTAAGTATTGGAAATAAATGTCCTCATCATATTCTTCATTATCACCCGATAGAGAAAAAAGTCTTGTATAAATATCATCTAAATAATATATTAAAAATAGTGTATAAATATATTCTAGCATTTTTTTATCTTCTTCTTTTACTTGTATTTTATGAAAATGTATATTGTAAATAGTATTTATAATGATTTTAATATCATTCTTTGTTATAAAAATATCATTTATTACTGAGTAAAAATTACCATAATCATCATTTACATAATTTGTTGAACGTGGTTCTGATTTTAATTCTAGAATCGTATCATATATCGTTTGAATCTGAGAATCATCACCTCCTCTTTGACCTTCTCCCACACCAGGGATAGTTCTATTTTCAATATAACGACATGCTTCCCCCTTTTCTTTGCCTACTCGTGATTTTTCTGGTAGAACTAATTCTTCTCGTGAAAGATTTCTTCTTAGTTGTGATATTAAATAACATAAACTCAATTTTTCTTCTCTGTTTTTTCTTATACTATAACCATTGTAAATTATTTCATTTATATATGGAATAATATCATAAATAATATCAATTAATAATTTGCTTCTATATTCACCTTTCAATAAATATTTTGCTTCGTTAAAATCATCTTTCATTTTTTCTAATAGATCCTCCCAAGGTTCAATCTTATTTTGAAAATACTCTCGTATTATTTGTGTATCTTCTGCTTCACTTGTATATAGTGTATCTAACCTCTCATTCAAAGTATGTAATGTGTTAATTTTATTCACTAAATCATTTACATATAAAATTTTATCAGCATTTTTTGAGATAAATTCACTATATTTTATTTTTCTATCTTCTAAAAATACATCTATATTTGATAATTTTTGTTCTTGTTTTTCTGTTTCTTGTTTTTCTGTTTCTGGTTTTCTATATTGTGTTTGTTTCTTATATTGTCTTTGTTTCTTATATTGTGTTTGTTTCTTATATTGTGTTTGTTTCTTATATTGTGTTTGTTTCTTATATTGTGTTTGTTTTTTAGGTTGTATTGTTTTTACTCCACCATCCATGGCAGTTATTTTACCATATACTGTTTTTAATTTATTTATTTCATTTTTTAAGCTTTCAGATGATGTTAAATTTGCTAGAATTCTTAATTGTTTTCTTATCCCTGTTATAAAATCTACTAAAAAATCTATAGATGTTCCTTTATTTGCTTTATTTATTGGATTCATACTATAATCTTCAGGTGCCTCATCTAATGCCAAAGCATATAAATCCTCTATAGCCTTTTCACGTATATCATCTGCTTTTTTTTCATATGTTTCTAAATGTTTAAAATATGCTGTATGATTTCGTTTTATTTCCTCATAGATTCTCGTATCAATCTTACCAACATCCGATGTATTTTTAAAATAAATATTCCATACAATACTTGTATGATCTTCATCAGATTCAACAATTGATTTTCCTCGAGATTCTAACTTTGTAGAAAAAAATACATTTATTCCTAATACTAGACTATAGGCTAATAAAATTCTATCGTGTGTTACAAGTGCTATATCAAAACCATTTTCTTTTAATTGATTTAGATCTGTTTCTCCTTCTTTTTTTCCTGTATCATAATCATAAATTTCATACAT
>Ga0209189_1000256_pt1 | contig 45883 bp, 22 predicted proteins | sample C_130820_EF_Meta_FD_187308 | JGI IMG/M metagenome (GOLD analysis project Ga0209189, IMG submission 187308) | Freshwater microbial communities from Lake Croche, Canada to study carbon cycling - C_130820_EF_MetaG (SPAdes) (version 3) | ecosystem: Environmental > Aquatic > Freshwater > Lake...
CGCTCGCCGGTCCCGCGCGGGTGGCGACCACGGGCGACCTCACGAACGGCTCGGCCGTCGTCGCGAACCTGGCGACGACCGCCGGCCTGCAGCCGGGCATGACCGTCACCGGCGCCGGCATCGTGACCGGCACGACGGTGAAGTCGGTCGACTCGGCCACGCAGATCACGCTCTCGGCGGCGTACAACGACCTGACGGCGGCCGGCGTCCCCCTCGTCTTCACGCTCACCGGGCTGCAGGTGGCGGCGAGCGGCAACCTTTCCATGGCGGCCGCCACCGTCACGCTCGCGAGCACGGCCGGGCTCCAGGCGGGCATGACGGCCGACGGCGACGGCATCGCCGCCGGGACGACGATCGCGAGCGTGGATTCGGCCACGCAGATCACGCTCTCGGCCAACCCGACCGCCAACGTGGTCGCGGCCGCGCTCTCCTTCGGGCAGGTCCTCGTGCCCGGCGACCGCGTGCTCGTGAAGGACCAGACGAACCCGGCGCTCAACGGCATCTACGTCTACGACGTCACGAATCCCTGGGCCCGCGCGAGCGACGCCGACAGCGTCGCCGAACTGACGGCCGGCGGCTACGTGTACGTGTCGGCCGCCGCGGTCAACGGCACGCAGGCCTTCGTGCTCGACAACGACGTCAGCCAGGTGGGCATCACGCCGATGACGTTCGCGGCGTTCACGCCGCAGTCCACCCGCAATAATCCCTGGTCGCCGGCGAAGGTCCTCGCCGACGCCGCCGTGGCCACGACGACCAACATCGTGCTGTCGGGTCTGCAGACGATCGACGGCGTCACCGTGTCGGCAGGCACCCGGGTGCTCGTGCTCCACCAGAACAACGCCGCGCAGAACGGCGTCTACGTCGCGGCGGCGAACGGGTGGACGCGTTCGACCGACACGTTCAATGCCGGCCCCCCCGCCCAGAGCAGCCTGCCCCGCGGCACGGCGATCTACGTCACCGGCGGCACGCAGAACGCCGGCACGACGTGGCAATTCAACGACGCCACGCGGATGCGGGGCGCGACGACGGCGCAGAGCTCGCTCGTCACCGGCCTCACGTCGAACTCGAGCCTCGCGGTGGGCATGCTCGTGACGGGCCCGGGCATCCCGTCGGGCACGACGATCCAGTCGCTCGGCACCGACGGCACCTCGATCCGCCTCACGGCCAACGCGCTCCTCTCCGGCACGAGCGCACTCACGTTCGTGAAGGTGTCGCCCGTCGTCGTGAACGTCGACCCGATCCCCTTCATCCCGGTCGGCGGCACGCTCGACGTCACCGCGGCGACGACGATCGGCGGCCCCGGCCGCCTGCAGGGGGCCTCGGCGCTGCTCACCGCCGGCACGGCCGGCAACGCCGCCACGAACACGATCAACTCGCTCTTGAACGTCGGCCGCGTGTCGGCCACCGCGCCCGGGGCGATCACGCTCGACAACGCCGCGGCGCTCGAGGTCGAGTCGGCCCGCACCACCGCCGACGGCGCGGTGACGGTGAACGCCGCCGGCACGCTCGTGGCGCTCGCCGTATCGGCGACCGCGGCCGGGGCGACCCCCCGCCCGGTGACGCTCTCGAGCACCTTCGGCGACGTGGTGGCCGAGTCGGTCACCGCCGGCCGCGGCGACATCGTCGTCACCTCGTCGAACGGCGGCATCGCCTTCACGAAGGCCCGCTTCAACACGGCGAACATCAGCGCCGTCAACGGCAGCGTGAACGCGACGGCCGACTCCGCCACCGCGGTGATCACGGTGGACGGCCGGCTCCTCGCGCAGGGCACGGGCAGCGACGTCGCGCTCGCGAGCAACAACGGCAAGGTGGCCTTCACCTCGAGCGCCATCGTCACCGCCGCCGACCAGCTGCGGATCACGACGCCCAACAGCACCCCCGACGTCCAGGCTGGCGCGTCGATCACGGCGGCGAAGCTGAGCCTGACGTCGCAGTTCGGCCAGCTCGTCAAGTCGTACACGGGCGTGACCACGACGGGGAGCACGTCGGTGACCAACCTGTCGAGCACGGTCGGGCTCACCGTCGGCATGGCCGTCTACGGCGCCGGCATTCCGGCGGGCACCACCGTCGCCGCCATCAACGCCGGCACCGTCACGCTTTCGGCGGCCGCCACCGCCACGACGACGATCGCGACCCCGGCCGCGCTCACGTTCGACGGCCTGCTGCCGCCGCTGGGCACCTACCAGACGGTCGACCTCAACCGCACCGACGCGGGCGACATCATCTTCACGTCGCCGTCGAGCCTCACGGTCGAGGGCGCAACCACGGCCAACGGCTCGATCACGATCTCCGCGCCCGACGTCACCGTGACCGCCGGGGCCATCGTCTCCCAGGGGACAAACTCCGACGTCACCCTCATCGCCTCCGCCGGCAACGTGACGATCGACTCGAAGGTGACGGCCGTGCGCGACATCGTCGTGTCGGCGGCCGCCGGCGAGATCGGCGGCAGCGTCGCGCAGACCGCCGCCGGCACGTTCACGAGCGGCGGCACCAAGGTCACGCTCGCCTCCACCGCCGCCCTCGCCGTCGGCATGAAGGTGGCGGGCACGGCGATCCCGGCGTCGACCTACGTCGTGAGCATCGACTCGGCGACCCAGGTGACGCTCTCCAAGGCCACGACCGCGGCGGGCACGGCCGCAACGCTCACCTTCACGAGCCCCACGGCCCTGCTCACCGCGCCCCGGAGCCTCACACTCGCCGCCGCCACGGCCGCCCGGGCCGTCACGCAGTCCGCCACGCTCGCCACGGCCACGCTGTCCGCGGCCGGCGCCTTCCTCGGCGTCACCGACTCGAGCTCGCTCGATCTCGCGAGCGTGACGCTCTCCAGCGGCGGCACCGCGGCCTTCAACATCGGCTCGGCCGCCTCCGGCGGCGGCACGTCGATCGGTTCGGTCAACGCCGGCAATGGCGGCATCGTGCTCACGGCCTACGGCAACGTGCTCGGGGCCGTGTCCGACCAGACGGCGGACATCAAGGCGGCCACGGCCACGCTCGTCTCGACGACCGGCAAGATCGTCCTCGACACCGACCTCGACACGCTCACCGCCACCGCCCAGCAGAAGAACCAGTCGATCACGATCAACGACGTGGGCGCGTCGGGCCTCGACCTGACGGGCGTCGGCAGCGGCAGCACGTCGGTCGGCGTGGACGTGGCCGTCACGAGCGTCGGCCCGCTCACGGCCACGAGCGTGCTCACCGCCGGGAAGGTGACGCTCAAGACCACGGCGACGGGCGCCGACATCCTCGTCAACTCGATCACCGCCGCCGGCAACGTGGCGGATCTGCAGGCCAAGGGGTCGATCCGGGAGGGCGCCGTCGATCCCACGGCCGACATCACCGCCACGACGATCCAGCTCACGGCCACCGACGGCAGCATCGGCGACCCCGCCGCGCCGCTCTACATCGCCGCCTCGAGCGTGAGCGCCACCGCCACGACGGCGGGGCAGACCGTCACGCTCAAGAACGACACGGCCCTGGCCGTCGGCGCCTCCGACGTGCGCACGATGACGCTCTCCGTCGGCGGCGTCGTCAGCCAGACGGGCGTGATCAAGGCCGACACGCTCACGGTGAACGCCGTCAACGGTTCGAACGTCGCCCTCGACACGCAGAACAACCAGATCGGCACGTTCGCCGCCTCGAGCGTCGGAACGGGGGGCATCCGCGGCAACGTGTCGCTCAAGGACGTCGACGCGGGTCTCGTCCTCGACGCCGTCACCGGCGGCACCGTGACGATCGACACCTCCGCCGCCAACGGGGCGCTCACCCAGAACACCGGCACGGCGATCGACGCCACCACGCTCGGCGTCGCCGGCAACGGCGCCGCGATCACGCTCACGAACGCGGGCAACAAGATCGGCACCTTCAAGGCCGCCAACGCCGCGGGAGCCGTGTCCCTCGTCGACTCCGACCAGGGCCTCGTCCTCGACACCGTCACCGGCGGCGTGGTGACGATCGACACGGCGAAGGCGGCCGGCGCGATCACGCAGGCGCTCGGCGCCGGCATCACCGCCGGCACGCTCGACGTCACGGGCAACGGCGCCGCGATCACGCTGACGAACGTCGGCAACAAGGTGGGCACGTTCAAGGCCGCCAACGCCACGGGCGCGGTCTCCCTCGCCGACTCCGATCAGGGCCTCGTCCTCGACGCCATCAAGGGGGGCGTGGTGACGATCAGCACGGCCCTGGGCAACGGCACCGTCACCCAGGTCGCCGGCACGGCGATCGACGCGACGACGCTCGACGTCACGGGCAACGGCGCCGCGATCACGCTGACGAACGTCGGCAACAAGGTGGGCACGTTCAAGGCCGCCAACGCCGCCGGCGCGGTCTCCCTCGTCGACTCCGACCAGGGACTCGTCCTCGACACGGTGTCCGGCGGCGTCGTGACGATCGACACGTCGAAGGCCTCCGGCACGATCACGCAGGCGACCGGCGCGAGCATCTCCGCCACCATGCTCGACGTCACGGGCAACGGCGGCACCATCAGCCTCACGGCCAACGTGGTTCCGCTCGCGGGCGACCTCGTCACGGGATCGAAGATCGTCCGGAACCTGGCGAGCACCTCCGGCCTGCGGCCCGGCATGGCCGTGTCGGGCGTGGGCGTCGCCGCCGGCACCACGGTGGCGAGCGTCGACACCTCCTCGCAGGTCACGCTCTCCGCGAACGCGACGGCGAGCGGCACCGGCACGTCGCTCACCTTCACGCCGCAGAACAAGATCGGCACCTTCAAGGCGGCCAACGCCGCGGGCGACGTCTCCCTCGTCGACTCCGACCAGGGCCTGCTCCTCGACGCCGTCAAGGGGGGCGTGGTGACGATCAACACGGCCCTCGGCAACGGCGCCATCGCCCAGGTCGCCGGCAAGGCGATCGACGCGGCGACGCTCGACGTCACGGGCAACGGGGCCGCGATCACGCTCACGAACGCCGGCAACAAGGTGGGCACGTTCAAGGCCGCGAACGCCGCGGGTAACGTATCGCTGGTCGATTCCGATCTCGGCCTCGCGCTCGACTCGATCACCGGCGGCACGGTGACGATCGACACCGCCTCCGCCTCGGGCGCGGTCACGCAGGCAACGGGGGCGACGATCAAGGCGGCCGGCCTCAGCCTCACGGGCAACGGGGCCGCGATCACGCTGGGCAACGCGGGGAACGTGATCGGGCAGTTCGGCGCGACGAACGTCGCCGGGGCCGTCCGTGGCGGGATCACCCTCGTCAACGCCGGCACGCCCACCGCGACCCTCAACGTGAATCAGGTCACCGGCGGGCCGATCGCGATCACCACGAACGGCGTGCTTTCGGTGCAGCAGGCCGTCACCGCGGGCACGGCGGCCGTCGGCGACGGCGACATCCTCCTCAAGTCGACGTCCAACTGGATCCTCCTCAACGCCCCGGTCACCGCGGCGGGGGACACCGTGACGCTCGACGCATCGGCCGGCGTCATCTATCAGCCCCCGACCGTACCGCCGGCGCCGCCGGTGTCGCCGATCACCGCCGACACGCTGATCTGGTACGCCACGAGCACGTTCAACCCGGTCGGCACCTACGCCGTCGAGGGGCCGAACATCACCGCCGCGGGCACGAACCTCGTGCGCGTCGCGTCGGGCAGCCTGACGCTCGCGGGCGCCTCGACCGTCGACGGCGACGTGTCGATCACCGCCGATTCGCTCACGTTCACGCGGCTCGTTCAGGCGGGCGCCAAGGTCGGCGGCCCGAACCGCAACGTCACGCTCACGGCGAAGACGGGTGACATCTCGTTCATCCAGCAGGGGCGCGTCGCCGCGAGCCAGGGCGACGTGACCCTCTCCGCGGTCGCGGGCAAGGTGACGGCCTCCAACACCGCCGCCTCCACGACGGTGTCGGCGTCGGGCACGCTCGGTCTCTCCGTGCTGAATGCCACGTCGATCAAGACGGCGGTGGCCGCGCTCGACGCCGCCGTCGGCGGCACGGGCCTGCTCTCGATCGCCGAGGCCGACGCGATCGTGCTCGCCGCCACCGGGCAGCTCAGGACGGCGGTCGGCGGCAGCGTCTCGATCACCGCCGGCGGCGCGGTGACACAGAGCTACGGGATCGAGACGGGCACGCTGACGCTCGACACGAAGGCGGCGAACGCCGACGTCACGCTCAACACGTCGCAGTTCAACAAGCTGGTCTCGGTCGTGGCTTCCACCGGCACCGGCGCCCTGACGCTCGCCGATTCCGACGCCGGGCTCGACCTCGGCGCCGTCACCGCCGGCTCGGTCTCGGTCCTCTCGACCGGCACGCAGCGGGTCACGCAGTCGGCCGCGATCACCACGGGCCTGCTCGACGTCACGGGCAACGGCGCCGCCATCGTGCTCGACAACGCCGGCAACTCGATCGCCACGTTCCGGGGCGACAACGGCGTGACGGGATCCATCACGGTCGTCGACACGACCGGGGGCCTCGACCTCGGTGACATCAACGGCGGCACGATCACGATCACCTCCACCGGAACCGGGGCGATCATCCAGTCGGGCGTGATCAAGGCCGGCACGCTGCTCGACGTGACGTCGGGCAGCGGCCTCGACGTGCTGCTCGACACCGGCAACAACGAGATCGTCGCCTTCATGGCCTCGAGCCTCTCGGGCGGCGGTGCCCGCGGCACCGTGGCCGTCAGGGACACGACCGGCGGCCTCGACCTCGGCAACGTCACCGGCGCCGCCCTCAGCGTGGTTTCGACCGGCACCGCCCCGATCGTCCAGCAGCCCGGCGCGGTGATCGACGCGACGTCCGTCGCCGTCACCGGCAACGGAGCGGCGATCAAGCTGGACAACGCCCTCAACCGCATCGGCGTCTTCGCGGGCGCAAACGGCGCCGGCTCGATCGCCGTGACCGACTTCGACGCCGGCCTCGATCTGGGCGCCATCGTCGGCGGCACGATCACGATCCTCTCGACCGGCGGCGGAGCCGTCACGCAGTCGGGCGTGATCAAGGCCGGCACGCTCCTCGACGTCACGTCGGCCCAGGGCCTCGGCATCGTCCTCGACACCCAGAGCAACGAGATCGCGGCCTTCGCGGCCAGGAGCCTGTCGCCGGCCAGCGTCCGTGGCGACGTGTCGCTCAAGGACGTCACCGGCGGCCTCGACCTCGGCAACGTCACCGGCGGCAAGGTGTCGATCACCTTCGCCGGCAGCGGACCGATCGGCCAGTCGGCCGGCACCGTGATCGACGCGGTGGCGGTCGGCATCACCGGCAGTGGCACCGCCATCACGCTGGCGAACGCGGGCAACCGGATCGGCGGCTTCGCGGCCACGAACGGCGCCGGCAGCGTGACGGTGCGCGACGACGACGCCGGCCTCGATCTGGGCGTCATCACGGGCGGCACCGTCGGCATCGTCTCCAACGGCGGCGGCGCCGTCACGCAGTCGGCCGCGATGACCGCCGCTTCGCTGGCGGTCACGGGCAGCGGCGGCGGGATCACGCTGGGGAACCTCAACAACGCCATCGGCACCTTCAGCGGCACGAACGGCACGGGCGCGATCCTCGTCAACGACGCCTCGGGCGGGCTGTCGCTCGGCGGCCTCAGTGGCGGCGACCTGACGATCGGCACCGTGGGATCGCTCGTGGTCGGCCAGAACGTCGTCTCGGTCGGCAACGTGTCGCTCACGGCGACGGGGGGCACGATCGGCGGGGTGGGCAAGGTCTCGGGCAACCGGCTGTCGCTCGCCTCCGCGGGGGCCGCGCTCCTCACGGCCGTGACGTCGCTCGACGCCACCATCACGGGCACCGGCGTCCTCTGGATCGCCGACGACGACGGCATCGTGATCGGCAGCCAGGCCCCCGTGACCACGGCCGGCGGCTACATCTCGGTCGTCGCCAACGGGCCGGTGACGATCGGCCAGAACGTCACCGCCGGCGGCGCCACCTCGAACGTCTTCATCCAGGGCACGTCGATCGCGGTCAACGCCAACGTCACCGCCGGCAACGACGTCACGCTCCGGGCCGTGCCCGGCCCGATCACGGGCACCGGCACGATCCAGAGCAACACGCTGTCGATCAACGCCGTCGGCGACGTCACGGTGAGCACGCCGCTGGTGGTCAACGTGCTGACGGTCACGGGCAATGGCGGCGCCATCGCGATCACGAACGCCGCCAACGACGTCAACGTGCTCTCGGTCAGCAACCCGGGGGGGACGTTCGCCTTCGTCGACCAGGACGACCTGAAGCTCTCGGGCGCGATCGCGACGTCACTGGCGTTCACCGTCGGGGGCAACCTGACGCAGGATGCGAGCCCGATCGTCGCCTGGGGCTTGTCGGTGACGAGCACCGCCGGCGCCGTGACGCTCACCAACGCCGCCAATGACGTGCAGGCGCTCTCGATCGCCAACCCGGGCCGGTCGGTGGCCTACACCGACGCGTCGGGCTTCGTGGTCAACGGTCTCTCGGGCGGCTCCGTCACGCTCGTCGCCGCCGGCGACGTGACGCAGGGGGCCGGGGCCGGGGCCGCCATCGCCGCGTCCACACTGTCCGTCACGAGCACCGCCGGCGGCGTGGTGCTGCAGAACGCCGCCAACGACGTCACCTCGCTCGCCGTCGCCAACGCCGGCCGCACCGTCGCCTACACCGACGCCACGGGCTTCGCCGTCGGCGGCATCGCCGGCGGCTCGATCTACCTGGCCGCCACGGGGGCGGTGACCCAGACGGCGCCGATCACCGGCACGGCGCTCGCGTTCACCGATCTGGGCGGCACCGTGACGCTCGACAACGCCGCCAACGACCTCGCCTACGTGAGCATCCTCACCGGCAACCGCTCGGTCGCCTACACCGACGCCAACGGCTTCACCGCGTTCGGCATCACGGGCGGCCCGATCACGCTGAAGGCCCGCGGCGACGTCAGCCAGACGGCGGCCATCACCGGCACGGCGCTGGCCGTCTCGACCACGAGCGGCGTCGTCAACCTGCCGCTCGCCACCAACGACGTGACGAGCGTCTCGGTCACGAACACCGGCCGGGCCGTCACCTTCGCCGACGCGACCGGCTTCGACGTCGCCGGCATCGCGGGCGGCGCGGTCGTGCTCCAGGCCGGCGGCAACGTCACCCAGGGCGTCGGTGCGGCCAACGCGATCACGGCCACCTCGCTCTCGGCGACGACCTCCTCCGGCGGCATCGTGCTCGCCAACGCCGCCAACGACGTCGTCAGCCTGGGGCTCGTCACCGCCGGCGGCGCCGCCGGCTTCACCGACAAGACCGGCATCGTGGTGGCGGGCATCTCCGGCGGCGCCGTCACGCTCACCGCGGGCGGCGACGTGACGCAGACGGCGGCCATCACCGGCTCGTCGCTCACCGTCACGAACACCGCGGGCGTCGTCAACCTGCCGAACGCCGCCAACGACGTGGCCGCGCTGTCCGTTTCGAACGCCGGCCGGACGGTCGCCTTCACCGACGCGACCGGCTTCGACGTCGCGGGCATCGCCGGCAGCGCGATCACGCTGCAGGCCGGCGGCGACATCACCCAGTCGGCGGCCGTCACCGGGTCGTCGCTGGCCGTCACGAACACGGCGGGGGGCGTCGCGCTGGGCAACGCGGGCAACGACCTCGTCACCGTGGCCATCGCGAACGCCGCAGGGGCCGTCGCCTACACCGACGCGACCGGCTTCACGGTGGCCGGCATCACCGGCGGCACGATCACGCTCGTTGCGGGGGGCGACGTCAACCAGTCGGCGGCGATCACCGGCACCGCGCTGGCGGTGACCAGTTCCGCCGGCGCGGTCGCGCTGGGCAACGCGGGCAACAGCCTCGCGAACGTTGCGATCGCCAACCCGGGCCGCGCCGTCGGCTTCGTCGACTCGACCGGCGTGAACATCGGCGGCCTGACCGGCGGCGCGGTGTCGCTGATCGCCGGCGGTGCCGTGACGCAGTCGGCGCCGATCGTCGCCGACACGTTCACTGTGACGGCGACCGGCGGCGGCGCGACGCTCACGTCGGCGGGCAACACGATCGGCGTGCTCGCCGCGTCGCTGTCCACCGCGGGCGCCCCGCTCAACGTGCGGAACGACGCCACGCTCTCGATCAGCCAGGCGGTCGCCAAGGGGCCGGTGACGATCGCGGCAGCCGGCGACCTGCGGATCGGCCCGGCGGCGACGCCCACGCCGCTCCTGCAGTCGGGCAGCACGGTGAACCTCTCCGGCGTCACCGGGCAGGTCATTCTCGAGAACGGCGGCCGGATCGTCGCTCCGGGCGGCGTCACGCTGCCGGCGGGCCAGACGATCGCGATCCCCGTGGTGGGCGGCGACGGCGGCGCGTCGCTCGTGAGCGCCATCAACCAGGCCAACACCCTGAAGCTGCCGACGTCCTTCGTGGCGGCGTCGGGCACGGTGATCAGCCTCACCCGGGCGCTGCCCGCGATCCAGGCGCCGGTCACGTTCGCCGGCAGCGGCGTGTCGATCATCGGGTCCGCCGCCGCACCGATCGGCTTCCAGCTGCTCGCCGGGGCGGCGAGGAGCTCGATCTCGGGCGTCACCCTCCAGAGCTTCTCCACGGCCGGTATCGTGCTCAACGGCGTGCAAAACGCCCAGATCTCCGGCGTGACGATCGTCGGCTGCGGGATCGGCGTGGCCGCCACCGGCAACCTCGCCGGCACGCGGGTCGTGGGCTCGACGTTCACCAACGACGGCATCGGCGTGAAGCTGACGGCCGCCACGAACCTCGCGTTCGGCGCGATCGGAGCGGGCAACCGCCTCACCGGCACCGTCAACGGCGCGGGGCTGGTGGCGAGCGGGGCGAACAACGGCACCACGGTGCGGGCGAACACGTTCGTCGGCTACGGCTACGGGATGCAGATCCTGGCGGCCACGGGCGTCGCGATCGGCGGCACGGCGGCCGGGGCTGGCAACACCGTCTCGTCGGCGGCGAAGGCCGGCGTCTTCGCCTCCGGCATCTGCACCGGATCGAGCGTGGTGAAGACCGCGTTCACGAACACGAAGACCACCTACTCCATCGGCGGCGCCCGCGGCCTGCAGGTGGTGCGGTAACAGGCTGTGGATAAACAGCCTGCTCGGTCGCATGGATGCGATCGCGGGAGCGCAGCTCCCGTGAAAACCGCAGGTTTTCGTGCCTGGAAAAAGTCCCGGAGGACTTTTTCCACGGCCAGTGAAGCCGGCGGGCGGATGACGCCCGTGAGCGCCGGCTCCGCGCGGGCCGCGCGGGGCGACGGCGCGGGCCCCGTCGGCCGTCGCCCCCACGCGGGCAGCCCGCCGGTCAGCCGGCGTTTTCCACGACCTCGCACGCCCCCGCCGTCGACGCGCGGGCGAAGCGGATGTCGAGCGTGCGCAGGAAGGTGTGCAGCCCGGCGTCCTGGATCGGCAGGATGTGGGCCGGCGTGCCCGACTCGTTGTGGTGGGAGTGCCACAGGCCGGGGGGCGTCACGAAGACCGAGTGCGGCTTCCAGTCGAACCGCTCGCCGTCCTTGATCCGCCCGTCGGGCCCGAGCGTCCGGCCGACCGTCGTGTAGCAGCCGGGGCGGGCGTCGACCACCAGATCGACCGCCACCGACTGGTGCCGGTGCGGCGCCTGCACCGCGTCCACCGGCAGGATGCCGAACATCGCCCAGATCACGTGGGTGATCGTCATCGTCTGCGGAAAGAGCTGGTTGCCCAGCAGCACGCTCTGCCGGTTGGCGGCGGCGCTGGCCGGATCGCGGATGACCGCGTCGAGGGCCTCGTGGATCGCCGCGCGGGTGTAGAGCGTGGGCGCGAACTGCCGCCGCACCGCCGCCACGCCGAGATACTCGAGCAGCGGCCCGTCGTGCACCCAGTAGATCGCCGCGTCGTCGGTCGCGACGTGCGTCGAGCGGCTCGCCGCCGGCAGCGTGAACAGGTCGCCCGCCCGCCAGTCGATCTCGGTGCCACCGTCGGCTCCCTCCACCCGCGTCGTGCCCGCGCCCCGCATCACGAAGAACAGCTGGCTCGTGGCGTTGGCGTCGGTGATCAGGGCCTCGGCGGGCCGGACGTGGAGAAAACTGGCGCACAGCGACGGGCTCGTCGCGGGGCCGCGGCAGCCGAGGATGCCGCTCGTGTCGAGGGGAATGATCCGCGTGCCCCCCTGCTCGTGCAGCTCGGCACCGAACCGGGCGCCGGGGATCGCCCCGAGCGTGCCGTCGGAAAGCGGGTTCGAGGCGTAGCGGTAGTCGTGGTAGCGGGCGGCGTCGGTCAGCCGGCTCGGGGGAGCGCCGGGGTGCATGGGGCTATACTCCGTGGGATTGCGGTCGGGCCATGACTCCGGTCGGGCCCTCGAGTCCGGTCGGGCCGCGGACCACGCCGGCAGCGACACGCCGGGCGGCCTCCGGACGGGAAGGATTGTACGGATTCACCATGCACGAGTCTGCCGCCGCCCCGCGCATCGTCTCGCTCCTCCCCGCGGCCACGGAAATCGCCGCGGCGCTCGGCCTCTTGCCGCAGCTCGTCGGCCGCTCGCACGAGTGCGACACGCCGCCGGAGGTCGCCGCGCTGCCCGCCCTGACGGCCACCCGTATCGACACGTCCGCCTCGAGCCGCGGGATTCACGAGCAGGTGGGGCGGACGCTTTCCGCGCCGGCCGCCGGCGGCACGTGCGCCGCCGGCGCGGCCCCCCCCCTCTACACGCTCGACGTCGACCGGCTCGCCGCGCTCGCCCCCGATCTCGTCCTCACGCAGGCGGCCTGCGACGTCTGCGCGGTCTCCGCGGCCGACGTCTCGGCCGCCGTGGAGCGGGCCGGCGTCGGCACGCGGGTGCTCGCGCTCGCGCCGCGGACGCTGGCCGACCTGCTCGACGACGTCGTCGCCGTCGGGGCCGCCACCGGGCGGCTGCCGCGGGCCCGCGAAGTGGCGGCCCGGCTGCGGGCCCGGATCGACTCGGTGGCCTGCCGCTCGCGGGCGCTCGCGCGGCGGACGGGTGCGGCGGCGCCACGGGTGGCGATGATCGAGTGGCTCGACCCGCCGATGGCCGCGGGCAACTGGATGCCGGGGATGGTCCGACTCGCCGGCGGGATCGACGTGCTCGACCGCGGCGGAGGGGCCGCGTCGCACTGGATCGGCTGGGACGACGTGGCCGCCGCCGACCCCGACGTGGTCGTCCTCCTGCCCTGCGGCTTCGAGCTCGACCGCGTCGTCGCCGAGGCGGCCACGCCCGCGGTCAGGCCGCACCTCGCGCGGCTGCGGGCGGTTCGCGAGGGGCGGGCCTTCGCCGTCGACGGCCACCACCTCTTCAACCGCCCCGGCCCGCGGCTGGTGGATTCGCTCGAGGTGCTGGCGGCGATCCTCCACCCGGGCAGCTTCGCCTTCCCGGCCGTCCGGCGGCACGTGGCGCGGCTATCGGAATAGAGCGAATCCGGGTTTGGGTGGCACGGGCTCGAGGGGCGGCAAAAGTCTCCCCGCTCCGGCCGCGGCGGCCTCGAGCTTCGGGAAGCGTTCACCGATCCCCCTTCGCCTCGTCTTTCCAGACTCCCGCATCGGTGCCGGCTACAGCAGCCGCGCCCGCCGCAGCGTGACGACGAGCGTGACGGTGATCGCCGCCGACAGGAGCCAGAAGAAGCCGTAGCCGTGCCTCCATTCGATCTCGGGCATGAACGCGAAGTTCATGCCGTAGACGCCGCAGAGGAACGTGAGCGGCAGGAAGATCGTGCTGACGACCGCCAGCCGATTCATCGTCAGGTTCGTGCGGTGGCTCATGACCGTGAGCGAGTGCTGCAACGCCATGTCGAGGATTTCCCGATCGGCTCCGATGTCGGCGAGGAGGCGGTCGATCGTGTCGACCATGCCCCCGAGGAAGCCGAGCGTCGCGTCGCTGACGAGATTCGTCTTCCGCGCCACGAGTTCCTCGAACACGCGCCGCGTGGGGATCGCGTGCCGGCGGAGCGAGAGCAGCCGGTCGCCCACCCGGGCCAGCGAATCGAGGGTCTTCTCGTCGGTCGAATGGCGGAGCGTCCGCCGCGTCTCTTCCACCTCGCCCTCGATCACGCCATGGGTCGCCAGCAGCAGCTCGATGTGATGGTTGCAGATCTCGTAGAAGAGAAAGCTCGGCGTGGACGCATGGTGCTTGAAATCATGCACATAACTCCGGCGCACGCCCGCGAGCAGGGCGCTCAGCCCGCGATGGACCGAGATCAGGAAGCCCTCGCCCACCAGCACCTCGAAGACGCCCTCCCCGTCCTCGTCCTCCGGAGAACGCGTGCCGACGAGGACGACGTGCAGGAGCCGTTCGTGCCGGCGCAGCGATGAGACGGTCTCCGATCGCGATTCGGACGCGAAGCGGACGGCGGCGAGTCCGCTGCTGCGAACGACGTCGGCCGGGAGCAGGTCGAGGACCGCGGCCGGCGCGCCCGGGCCGCAGTCGACGTCGATCCACACGAACCGGCCGGCCGCGAGCTGCGTCGCCATGTCGTCGAGCCGCAGATCCCCGTGCGTCCGATCACAGAAATCGAAGAACTCGGCGTGAATGGCCGGGCCGGGCCGAGCGTTCGCTTCATCCACCGGATCGCTTCCCGTTTACTTCAGATCCGCCGGCTTCAGGCCCTTCTTCGCGCCGTTGAAGCCGAACTTCGTCGGCTCGAACGTGCCCACCACGTCGACGTTCGTTGCGTCCGGAATCCGATCCTCCATGCCGAGGGCCCAATAGCAGGCGTTGACGAGCAGGCGACGGGTGCCCGCGGACGTCAGATCCGACGACGAGCCCATCGTCGTCGTGAAGACGCGGCCCGTCGGCCCCCCCTCGACGGCATAGGTCTTCGTCCAGGCCACGGGCATCATCGGGTCGTTCTTCTTCGCGTCGGCCCCTTCGACGACGGGCGAATCGGGCTTCATGCCCTCGAGCACCTGACCGAGCAGGAGCGGCTTCGAGTCGCCCGGCAGCGGCAGGCGGACGCCGTAGACGTCGGTGTCGCCCCAGACATCGCCGTCCTTGATGCCGCGGAGGATCGGGTGGTCCTTGGCATCCGGGGCCACGAGGCCCCGGGTGCTCTCATGGCCGTGGTGGCCGTGGTGGTTGATCCAGGTCTCGCCGAGGACGTGGCGGCCGAAGCCCTGCGGCATCCGCGGATCGGCCTGGTTCCAGCTGTAGTGGTGGTAGGCCCGGTCCTTCGGGATGTTGAAGGCGTGCGTCGCCGTCCGCATGCCGATCACCGGCTTGCCGCGGCGGAGGTAGTCGTCGATCTCCTTCATCTGCTCGTCGGGCAGGTTGCGGAAGCGGGTCGCGATCACCAGCAGGTCGGCGTCGCGGAGCGACTCGAGCCCCGGGATGTTGTTGCCGGTGTTGGGGCTGATCTCGCCGGTCGCCGGGTCGATCGCGTAGAGCACGGTGCAGGTGAACCCGTGCCGCGTCGCGAGGATCTTCGCGAGCTGCGTGAGCGCCTCCTCGCTGCGATATTCCTCGTCGCCGCTGACGAGCACGATCCGCTTCCCCTTGCCCGGGCCCTCGCCCCCTTCCACGGCGAGCCAGTGGGCGGGATTCTGGGCGACCGCCGCGGCCCACGGGGCCAGCCAGGCGACGAGGCACGAGACGACGAGAACGAGAGGGCTCTGGCGGCGCTGCATCGCGTGGACTCCTGAAGAGATTCCGGGACGGGGCTGGGGGCTTGGTTCATGGGCGGTGCGGGCCGCCGGCGTCCCCCGGGCCAAACGTCGCTCAGGATACCCTTCCCGGCATGGTCCTGCACGCGGCGGCGGCGGCCGGATCATGCCGATCGTCACACCCGCGGGGTGAGTCGACATGGACCGGTACCGAGGGTAAGACAGGGGGGTGGTCGGTCGCACGGCCCACGGGAATACACCCGCGGCACGATCCGCCGCGACACCGAGCGCCCGCGGCCTCACGCCCCCGCGTCACGCACCCACGACACCCCGCATCGGATCAGGTCTCGTCCCATGCCCGACGTCCCCCGTTTCCCGAGGCAGCCGCGGTTTCCCGGCACGGCCGGGGACGGCGGCGTGCCGCTCAAGTGGCTGGCGGCGATCGCGGCCGGCCTGCTCGTGCTGGCGGGCCTGGCCCGCGGCGTCTACACCGTCGGGCCCGAGAGCGTCGGCGTGATCCAGCGGTTCGGCCGGTTCATCGGCGCGGTGGGCCCGGGCCTGCGGTTCAAGCTTCCCTTCGGCATCGACACGGTGACGATCCTGCCGGTGAAGCGGCAGCTGAAGATGGAGTTCGGCTTCGGCTCGCCCGGGGCGACCAACGCCGACCAGTCGGCGTCGTCCGCGGAGCAGGGCCGTGAGAGCGACATGGTGACCGGCGATCTCAACGCCGCCCACGTGGAGTGGGTCGTGCAGTACGAGATCGACGACCCCGAGCAGTATCTCTTCAACCACCGCGAGCCCGGCCCCACGCTCCGCGACCTCGCCGAGAGCGTGATGCGCGAGGTGGTGGGCGACCGCACCGTGGACGAGGTGCTCACGATCGGCAGGCAGGGCGTGGAGAACGAGGCGATCGAGAAGCTCACGGATCTCGTGCGGCGGCTGGGCATGGGGCTGCGGGTGCAGCAGGTGCAGCTGAAGAACGTGCGGCCGCCGGAGGCTGTGCAGCGGTCGTTCGAGGAGGTCAACCGCGCCCAGCAGGAGCGGGCGCAGAAGATCAACCAGGCCAACGGCGAATACAACAAGGTGGTGCCGCGGGCCAGCGGCGAGGCCGAGCGGTCGATCAGCGAGGCCGAGGGCTACGCGCTCAAGCGGGTCAACGAGGCCGAGGGCGACGTGACCCGCTTCCAGGCGCTGCTCGAGCAGTACGAGAAGGCCCCCGACGTCACCCGCCAACGGCTCTACCTCGAGACGATCGCGGAGATCCTCCCGCAGCTCGGCGGCAAGGTGATCCTCGACGCCGACGCCCGGCAGTTTCTCCCCCTGATGAACCTGCGGCAGCTCGAGGCCGCCGAGCCGCGGCCCTCCCGCGGCCCCCGCACCGCCCCCTGACGCCGACCATGTCGCCTCTTCCCGTGAATCACCCGCTGCTTACGACGCTCCGCCGGCTCGCCGACGTCTTCTCCTCGCCGCTCGGCCTCGTCGCCGCGGTGGTGTTGGCGGTGCTCTTCTTCGGCTGCGCCTACACCGTCGACCAGACCGAGCAGGTGGTGCTCACGCAGTTCGGCCGGCCGGTGGGGGCGCCGATCAACGCGACCGAGCCGGGGGCGGGGCTGCACTTCAAGCTCCCCTTCGTGCAGACGGCCAACCGCTTCGAGCGGCGGATCCTCGAGTGGGACGGCCCGCCGAGCGAGATGACCACCCGCGACAAGCTGTACGTGGTCGTCGACACCTTCGCCCGCTGGCGGATCGAGGATCCCCTCAAGTATTTCCAGAGCCTGCGCGACGAGCGGAGCGCCCTGTCGCGGCTCGACGACATCATCGGCAGCGAAACCCGCAACGTCGTGGCCCGCCATGACCTCATCGAGCTGGTGCGCTCCGACCCCCGTCGGAAGCCGGAGCAGGACGCGGAGCTGACGGCCTCGGGCGGGCTCGAGGGCGCGCTGCCGCCGATCGAGTTCGGCCGCAAGGAGCTGGAAAAGGAGATCCTCGCCGCCGCCCGCCCCAAGGTGGGCCTCTGGGGCATCGAACTGCTCGACGTGCGCGTCAAGCGGCTCAACTACAAGACGGGCGTCATCGAGAAGATCTACGACCGCATGATGTCGGAGCGGATGCAGATCGCGGAGCGATTCCGCTCCGAGGGAGAGGGGGAGGCCGCGAAGATCGCCGGCAAGAAGGAGCGCGACCTGCAGCGGATCCAGTCGGAGGCCTACCGCAAGGTGCAGGAGATCCGCGGCGCCGCCGACGCGAAGGCCTCGGCCGTCTACGCCGCGGCCTACGCGACGAGCCCGCGGGCGGCCGACTTCTACGCCTTCGTGAAGACCCTCGACACCTGGCGAACCACGCTCGACCGCGACAGCACGCTGATTCTCACGACCGACAGCGATCTCTTTCGTCTGCTCAAGCGGGCCGACGGCGGCGGGCCGTTGCCGGCCGCCCGCCCCCCTGCCCCCGCGCCTGCCCCCGCGCCGGCCCCCGCAACACCGCCCGGAGACGCCGCCAAATGATCCGCCGCGACACCGCCGGCACCGAGCACAGCGAGCACAGCGAGCACAGCGCCGGCACCGCCGGCACCGCCGGCACGGGCGGCACGGGCGGCACGGGCGTCACCGCCACCTCGAACGGCCGTGGCGCGACGGGGGGCGCCGCCCGCCGCCTGGCGACGCCGGCCCTCGTCGCCGCCGGCCTCTGCCTCGCCGCCGCCGCGATCTCGCTGCCGGCCATCGCCCAGCCCGCCGCCGCCAAGGCCGGCGCCGCCAAGGGGAAGGCGAAGCCGGTCAACCCGCTCGAGATCAAGCGGCTCGACGCCAAGCTCGACGAGGTGCGCGAGTCGTTCCTCCGCGACACGACGACGCTCATCAGCTCCTACGAGAATCTCGGCCAGTTCGAGCGGGCCAAGACGCTCCTCGAGGCGCTGCAGAAGCTCGACCCGCGGAACGAGCCGATCAAGGCCAAGCTCGGCCAGCTCAACGACAAGATCCTCGACGCCAGCGAGATCGAGCTCGAGATCGAGGCCGGCGGCAAGTGGCAGCCGGTGGGCGCCGTGGTGAAGGACCGGCCGATCCGCATCCGGGCGACGGGCGACTACAAGCTCGCGCTCACGCAGTCGGCGGGCCCCGACGGGATGCCCACCGACAACTTCGCCGAGGACATCGCCCCCAACGTGCCGCTCGGCGCGGTGATGGGGGTGATCGTGCCGCCGGAGTCGCTCGCCCAGATCGCCGGCGGGCGGCAGCCCGAGCGGCCGCTGCGGGCCTTCAACGTCGGCACCTCCTTCGAGCGCGGCGCCGACCGCGACGGCGTGCTCTACGTGCGGGTGAACGTGCCCGCCACGGCCAAGTGCACCGGGAAGATCTCGCTGCGGGTCGGCGGCGCCGACAGGCCGGCGAACTGACGAGCGGAACGCCCCCGCGGGAGCGGCCGCCGTGCACGAGATCGACCTCATCCTCACGCTCACCGGCGGGCTCACCGCCGCGCTCGTGCTCGGCGCGCTGGCCCACGCGCTCAAGCTCTCGCCCATCGTCGGCTACCTGCTGGCGGGCGTGGTCGTCGGCCCGCACACGCCGGGCTTCGAGGCCGACCACCGGATCGCCGGGCAGCTGGCGGAGCTCGGGGTGATCCTGCTGCTCTTCGGCGTCGGCCTGCGGTTCCACCTCCGCGAACTGCTCGCCGTGCGGCGGGTGGCCGTGCCCGGGGCCCTGGTGGCGTCCGCGGTCGCGATCGCGGCGGGCGTGGCCGCCGCGCGGCTGTCCGGCCACGGCTGGCCCGCGGCGCTCGTCTTCGGCGGCGCCGTGTCGGTGTCGAGCACGGTGGTGCTCGTCCGCGTGCTGTCCGACAACCACCTGCTCCACACCCACGCGGGGCACGTCGCCGTCGGCTGGGTGGTGGTCGAGGACGTCCTCACCGTGGCGTCCCTCGTGGTGCTGCCGGCCGTGCTCGGCGGGGCCGCGGCCGGGCCGCGGGAGATTTTCCTGGCGCTCGTCACGGCGGCCGTGAAGATCGTCGGGCTCGCCACGATGGTCGTCCTCGCGGGGGGCCGCGTCATCCCCTGGCTCCTCGAGCGGGTCGCGGCCACGCGGTCGCGGGAGCTGTTCACGCTGGCGGTGCTCGTCGTGGCGCTCGGCATCGCGGTCGGCTCGGCGCGGCTCTTCGGCGTGTCGATGGCGCTCGGCGCGTTCCTGGCGGGCATGGTGGTGGGGCGGAGCGACTTCAGCCTCCGCGCGGCCTCGGAGGCGCTGCCGATGCGCGACGCCTTCGCCGTGCTCTTCTTCGTCTCCGTGGGCATGCTCTTCGATCCCGCCGCGCTGCTCGACACCCCGCTCCTCGAGGCCGCGACGCTGGGCATCGTGCTGATCGTGAAGCCGGCGACGGCGTTCGCGATCGTGCGGCTGCTCGGCTCCCCGGCGGCGACGGCGGTCACGGTGGCGGCGTCGCTGGCCCACATCGGCGAGTTCTCCTTCATCCTCGCGGCGCTCGGCCGGCAGATGGGAGCGCTACCCGACGACCTCTCGAGCGCGCTGGTGGCCGCGTCGATCGCGTCGATCACGCTCAACCCCCTCGTCTTCCGGCTCGTGCGACCGCTGGACCGGCTGCTGGAACGGCGGTCGGCCACGCCGCCCGCCGTCGCCGCGGCCGGCGCTGACGACGCCGCGTCCGAGCCGGAGCCGCCCCCGACGCACCGGGCGATCGTCGTGGGCTACGGGCCGGTGGGCCGCACGGTGACGGCGCTCCTCCTCGACAACGGGATCGAGCCGACGGTGATCGAGCTGAATCTCGACACCGTACGGCGCCTGCGCACGTTCGACGTGCGGGCCGTGTATGGCGACGCCAGCCGGCCGGAGATCCTCCACGAGGCGGGCATCGCCCGGGCCGGCACGCTCGTCGTCACCTCCGGCATGGCCGCCGTCGACGAGGAGATCGTGCGTCGGGCCAAGGAGATCAACCCGGCGGTGCACGTGATGGCCCGGTCGGCCTACCTCCGCGACGTGCCGAAGCTGCGTCGGGCGGGCGCCGCCGACGTCTTCGCGGCCGAGGGGGAGGTGGCGCTCGCCTTCACGGTGAGCATCCTCGAGCGTCTCGGCGCGACCGCCGATCAGATCGACCGCGAGCGTACCCGCGTCGAGGCGACGTTCCGCGACGGCTAGGGCCATGCACCGGCGGCGGGCACACGCGATGCTGCGGCATGTGATCCACGCCGTTTCTCACCAACCCGGGCATCACGGTCATGCGCAGGCACGGAAACGCGACCCGAGTCGGTGAATCAACGGCGAGGAGGGCCGGCAAAAGTCTCCTCGTTCGGCCGCGGCGGCCTCCACTCGGGAAGCGTTCGCCGGCCCCCCTCGCCTGAAACAAGCGGCGTGAGATCTCGTCGATCTCTCACCATGACCGCAATTGCCCTTGCAATCCGGCGGAGGGGTCGCCCGTTGCCCCGTGAGCCGGCGTCGTTGGCCAGCGCAGGCATGGATGCCGGAGCGCAGACAACGTCGAGTGAGCTGAAGGCCAAGCGGAGTGAATCGAATTCACTTCGATTCGCGGGAGCGACATTCCAGGCCCCTCGGGCCTGGAATCAGGCAACACAGGGCGCAGGCGAACGTCCGGCGAGCGGGGCGGCGGGCGGCCCCGGGCGTCACCATGACGGGATCGCGCCGCCGCGTGACCGGTGGTTCCCGCCGCTTGCGTCAGCGGCCCCCCAAGAGCCATTCCACCGCCGCCGCCGGCACGAGCGCCGCGTCGCCGCCGGCCGCGCCGTCGTGGAGGACGAGCCGACCGGCCGGGGCGGTGGGATAGCCGCCGGCCACCCCCCCAATCGCGGCGGATTCGCCGGCGAGCCACAGCTCACCCGGGCTGCCGAGCGCCACGAGCCCGGGCAGGTCGAGGTACTTCGCACCGCCGGGCAGGAAGAGCGGGTCGCGGTAGTCGGCGACCGACTGGAAGCGGAAGCCCCGCGTGTCGGCCGCGGCCCGGTCGATCGCGCCGTCGGCGACGGCCCGCGCCGCGACCACCACCGGCCCGGCCGCGCCGAAGCCCGCCACCACCACCTGCTCCGGCCGCGGGTGGGCGGCCACGTCGGCGGTGCGCAGGTAGCGCACGATCGAGAGCACGTCGTGCACGCTCTGGCAGAAGAGGGGATGGTTGTAGCCGAAGGTGTAGCCGGCGAACTCGCGGGGGTTCTTCACGGACCGCTGCCGCGGCCGTTCTCCCGTCTCGGTCGCCCCCGGCCGGCGCAGCATCAGGTCGGCCGCCACCACGGCCGTGCCCTGGCCCACGAGCCGGTCGAGCGGCGCGGGCGCCGCGCCGTCGCCGGCGCCGAGGCCCGCCGCCCCCGCGTCGTCGAGCCACACCACCACCCGCCCCGACCAGGGCCGGTCCTTCGGATAGAGCCAGGTCACCGGCACCTCCTCGCCGTGCGTCGTGTTGACCAGTGCGCCGGTCATCCGCACGTGGTCGGGCCGCGCGTCCTTCGCGTCGAGCCGCCAGGTCACGTCGCCGGCGGTGGCGAAGGTGCGGCCGATGATCGTCTCCACCGCCGGCCGCACGATCTGCCGCAGCCCCTCCGGCGTGGCCGCCTGCCCGTCGATCTGCCGGGCCGCGTCGGCGGTGAACCAGGCCAGCAGGTCGCGCTCGAAATCGGGGTCGGCGGCCTTCGGGGCCGGGTGGGCGGCATCCCACACCGACAGCTGCTCGCGGCCGAGCGGCTCGAAGTCGCGCTCGATCACCGGCGCCGGGAAGCCGAGTGTGAACCGCTGGTTGAGGAACGTGTAGAAGGCCGAGCGGGTGACGGCGTTGTAGTTGTGCGGGAAGTGCTCGCCGCGGTGGAGTGACACGTCGCCCTTCGCCCCATAGAGCGCGTAGGCGCGTTCGAGGTCGGGGAAGCCCTTCGTGGCCAGCGCGCGGGTCCAGTCATTGGCGGTGTTCATGCCCTGGGGCCGCGGGGCGAAGAGGGCGGCGAACTCCACGTTGCCGGTGCCGATCCGCAGGAGCGACGCGTTTTCGCAGGTGCAGCCCCCCTGCATCGACGTGCTCACCATCACCACCGGGAAGGAGAGCTTCACGCGGTCGTCGAGCGCGGCGATCATCATCGTCTGCGTGCCGCCGCCGCTCGAGCCGGTGGCCGCGATCCGCTCCGGATCGACCTCCGGCAGGCCGAGGAGGAAATCGAGCGAGCGGATCGCGTTGAGCGTCTGCAGGCCCATCACGCTCTGGAGGTGGGCCTCGGCCCGCGGGCTGTAGAGCCCCCAGCGGTCGGCGGCGTTCATCTCCGGCCGCTGCTTCGCGAAGCCGTGAATCAGCTCGCGGGAGAACTGCTGCGAGTCGGAGTCGCCGAGCATGTCCCACTGCCAGACCACGCAGCCCATGCGGGCCAGCTGCACGCAGAGCGACTGGAACCGGCTCCGCCCCCCCTGCTCGAACCGCTCCTCGCCGGCGGCGATCTCGGCGCGGAGCTTGTCGGGCGGCTGCTCGGAGAGCCGCGCGTCCTTCCAGTGGCCGTGGGCGAAGAGCACGCCCGGCACGCGGCCGCGGGGATTCACCGGGCGGTAGAGGTTGCCGGTGACGAAGAAGCCGGGCGCCGACTCGAAGAAGACCTTCGAGACGGTGTAGCCCTCGCGCTCGATCGTGCCGTGGATGACGGGGTTGAGCGGGGTCTTCGTGGGCATCGGCCAGAGGCCGAGCGACACGAGCAGCCGCCGCCGCACGTCCGCCGCGCGGGCCTTCCAGGCGTCGAGCGACGCCGGCGGCTGGAAGGGGAAATACCCGTCGAGGTCCTTGAGCGGCGCGAGCCGCACGTCGTCGGCCCGAGCGGCCGCCGGCGACAGGGCCGGAGCGAGGGCCGACACGCAGGCGGCGGCCAGACAGGCCGCAATGATGCGGGCACGGCGACGCGGAACGGGCGACCGCGAGGTGGCGAAGGGCATGGGGATCTCCTTGGCGGGCGGTTCAGCGGTTCGTGGCCAGGCAGCCTGGGGATCGCCGGGTGCGATCCCGAAAGCGGCGCTGCCGGGAAACCACGGGTTTTCATCCGGTTCGGAAGAGGGAAAAGAAGCGCGGGCCACGCTATCTCGAACCATTGCATTCTTTATGCTAACAGCCCGTGGAAAAAGTCCTCCGGACGTTTTTCCACGGCTGTAAACCTCATGTTTTCACAGACGCTGCGCGTCCGGGATCGCATCCCTGCACTGTGTTTACGGCCGTGGAGCGTCGACACGGGAATCTGCACAGCCGAGGCGAAGAGGGTCGGCGAACGCTTCCCGAAGCTCGAGTCCGCTGCGACCGGAGCAAGGAGTCTTTTGCCGCCCCCTGAGCCGGTGCTCCACCACATTCGGATACGCTCTCCCGGAATGACTCGGCCCATTCGACAGGCGACGCCTGTCATTGCTCGCACGGAACTCTGTTCGACATGCCCACCTGACACATTGGCCGTGCTGTGAACGACCATTTTCGGACATGCCCATCCCATGAAAGTCATCGCTCTCAGACTCTTCGCCCTCCTGCTTCTGCCCATATCCGCTTTGCAAGCTGGCGAGATCGCTGTGTCCAGCCTCGATCTCTCTCTGGCTGCGAACTCCAGCGGTTGGCCAGCGCGCCCCAATCTTTCGACAAGCGGCAAACCGATTCTGCTCGGTGGCAAGGTCTTCCCCAACGGACTTGGCAGTCACACAAAGTTCCGCCTGCTGATTGACTGCCATGGAACAGCGAAACGCTTTGCTGCCAAGGTCGGCGTGGATGATGCCGCAAACAAACAGTATGCCTCTGTGATTTTTCGAATCGAAGGAGACGGCAAGAAGCTTTTCATGAGTCCGGTGATGCGCCCGGGCGATGACCCGCTGCCAGTCGATGTTGATCTGACAGGCATTCAGCAGTTGGTTCTTCTCGCGTGGAATGGCGAAGGCGGGGGCCAGGCCGACGACCATGCCGATTGGGCCGATGCCACCATCACCTTCGACGGCACAGCACCGGTGACATTGGCCAGCGCTGAACCTCGAAAGATACTCACGCCCCCGACCCCACCAACGCCCCGCATCAATGGTCCGGCTGTCGTCGGCACGCGTCCTGGAAATCCATTTCTGTTCTATGTCCCCGTCACCGGGGAACGGCCAATGACCGTCATCGCGGATGGTCTGCCCAATGGATTGCGCATCGATCCGGAAACTGGGATTATCAGCGGCACGACTCCGTCTGCAGGGACATACACGATCAGGGTAACCGCCACAAATGCCCGCGGCGGCGCTACCCGCGAACTACGCATCGTCGCTGGCGACACCCTTGCGTTGACACCGCCGATGGGCTGGAACAGTTGGAATTGCTTCGCGTCCAAGGTGACACGGGACGACATCCTGCGACAGGCCAACGCGATGGCGGCCAGCGGCTTGCGCGATCACGGATATGCCTACATCAACATTGATGATTTCTGGATGCCCAGAAATGACGACAACGATCCCACCTTGCACGGCATAGAACGCGATGCCGAAGGCCGCATCAACAGCAACGCCCGCTTTCCCGACATGCCTGGCCTCACTGCGTCCATCCACAAGCTCGGACTCAAGGCTGGAATCTATTCCTCGCCCGGCCCTAAGACATGCGGTGGTTGCATCTCCAGCTGGCAGCACGAGAAACAGGATGCCGAACGTTTCGCAGCATGGGGCTTTGATTTTCTCAAATATGACTGGTGCAGCTACAACCAGGTCGTATCAGGCAACTACGAGGATAAAGCCTACGCGAAGAAGCCGTACATGGTGATGGGCGAGCATCTCCGTCAGCAGAATCGCGACATCGTTTACAGCCTGTGCCAATACGGCATGGCGAAGGTCTGGGAGTGGGGCGATGAAGTGGGCGGCAACACCTGGCGCACCACTCACGACATTGGTGATTCCTGGAACAGCATGTCCAGGATTGGTTTTTCTCAGGCTGGACACGAACCGTTCGTCAAACCTGGATGCTGGAACGACCCTGACATGATGATCGCGGGCTGGGTCTGGGGGCGATTCACCAATCTGAGCGACGACGAGCAATACACCCACGTCACCCTCTGGAGCCTTCAGGCCGCGCCCCTGCTACTGGGTTGCGATCTCACCCATGTGGATGCGTTTACTCTGAACCTGCTCGGGAACGACGAGGTGATCGAAGTCGATCAAGACCCGCTCGGACGCATGGCAGGCCGCATTGCGACACGCGGCGACACTCAGATTTGGGGCAAGGCCATGTCGGACGGCTCGTTGGCCGTGGGCATGTTCAATCTCGGCGACGAGACCGTGCCTGTTTCCACAACCTGGAACGAACTGAACCTGAAGGGTCCCCAACGAGTGCGTGACGTGTGGCGTCAGCAGGATATTGGCGTTCGGGAAGATGGTTTCACGACGGACATCCCACGGCACGGCTGCATGATGATTCGGCTCTCATCGGCGAAATGAATCCGCTCTCACACGGGCGCACATCAGGCATCCCGATGACTCCTTGACCGGCTTGGATTTCCTGTGCCAGGGGGTTATGAGGCAAAACCAAGCCTTTTATGCCATCCGGGTCGGGGCCGGACCTGTTCTGCAGCGGGAAACCATCGGCGGTGTTTTCCCGGAACGGTCAGGGAACGGGTGGATTGCGATCGGGCTCGTAGGGCGTGAGCGTCCAGTCCGAGCAGAAGGGCCCGGCCGGGAGCCCGGCCTTGTTGAAGAGGGTCCAGGGCAGATCCGCCGGCGTCGTCGAGGTCGATCGTCACCACCATGCCCGTGCCGGGGACGTCGGCCGCCCGCCGCTGCTCCTCGCGGAGGTGGGGCCAGGCGCAGCTCCGCCACCGCGGCAGCTGGACGAAGAAGACAGGCAGATCGTCGCGGCCTCAGGCCGCCCGCCAGCCCGCCACGAGCGCCCGCATCTTGTGGGCGTAGTCGCGCGGATCCTCCCCCTGCCCGCAGTTCGACTCGCCCTGGTACCAGATCGCGCCGCGGATCGCGAACGGAGCCACCGGCGCGATCCGGCCGTTGAACATCGCGCCGGCGAGCCAGGAGGGTCCGCGCACGAGCGTGCCGCCGGGGAGCGCCCGGATCGCCTCGACTTCGCCGGCCAGCGGCCGTCGACGCCGGCCCGCGTCGGCGTCGAACGGCCCGCGAACTTCACCACCACCTCCGCCGCCACGGGGGCCGTGCCCCAGACGGGCACCGGCATCTCCCGCTCGAGCACCATGTGGTCGGCGAAGATGTGGGCGATCGCGAGGACGGGATTCCGGGCGTCGGTCGCGGGAACGCCGGCGGGCGGATCGCCGACCCCGATCCGGGCCAGCATCATTCCGAGGCTCGCGGCCGCGACGAGGACGATCGTGCGGTCGCGCATGGCGGTGGAGCAGGGTCGGGATGCGCCGGGCCGGAGGCGAGCGACGGAGCGTCAGCCGAGTTCGGGAAGGGGCACGGCCTTCTCGAGCAGATACTGCGGCCGGCCGGTGTGGTCGGGGAGTTGCATCGTGGCGGCGTCGATGCCGAGGTGACGGTAGAGCGAGGCGAGCACCTCGGAGAAGTGCACGGGCCGATCGGTGATGGCGGCGGCGTGGCGGTCGGTGGCGCCGATCACCTGCCCGGTGCGGAAGCCGCCTCCCGCCAGCAGGCCGCCGCCGACCTGCGGCCAGTGGTCGCGGCCGGCGTCCTTGTTGATCTGCGGCGTGCGGCCGAACTCGCCCCAGGCGACGACGGCCACGTCCTTGTCGAGGCCGCGGTCGTGGAGGTCCTCGATGAGCGCCGAGAGCCCCTGGTCGAACTGCGGCAGGTGGGTGTTCTTCATGCCGTTGAAGGTGTCGCTGTGGAAGTCCCAGCGGCCGAAGTTGAGCGTCACGACCCGGCAGCCGGCCTCGACGAGCCGGCGGGCCATGAGGAAGTGCTCGAGGTTCCGCGGGGCGCCGTCGCCGAACCGCTGCGGATCACCCTGGCCGTAGCGTTCCCGCACTCGCTCCGGCTCCTGCGCGATGTCGAGCGCCTGCGCGAGCCGGCTGCTGGTGAGGATGTCGAAGGCCGACCGCGACAGGCTGTCCATCCCGTCGAGGAGCCGGCTCGTGTCGATGTCGCGGCGCAGCCCGTCGAGGCGGCCGAGCAGCCGGCGCCGATCGACGAGCCGGGAGGCGGACACGTCCTTGAGGACGATGTCGCCGCTGGATGGGCCGCTCGGCCGGAAGGCCGCGTGCGAGACGCCGAGGAACCCGGGCAGCCCGGGCGAGCCGTAGGGGGGATGCCCCGCGTCGGGCGAGAGCCCTACGAAGGGGGGCACGGCCCGGTCGACCGGCCCGAGCAGCCGCGAGGCGACCGAGCCCATGCTCGGCCAGCCCCCGCTGGGCTGGCTGCGGACGCTGCGGCCGGTGTAGCAGATGAACGAGTCGTGGTTGCCGTCGGGCGAACCGTGGACGCTCCGCAGCACCACGCACTTGTCCATGATCGACGCCATCCGCGGCATGTGCTCGCAGATCTCGATGCCGGGCACGTTCGTGCCGATCGGACGGAACTCGCCGCGGATCTCCGCCGGCGCGTCCATCTTCATGTCGTACATGTCCTGGTGCGCGGGCGCGCCGCACATGTAGATCATGATCACCGACTTGTGCGACGAGCGGATGCCGGCCGCCTGCTCGGCCCGCAGCAGCGCGGGGAGCGACAGGCCGCCGACGGTCAGCGACCCGATCCGCAGCATGTCGCGCCGGGTCAGCCCGTCGCAGAGCCGGGCCGACCGGCCGCGAAGGGATTCACCCACGATCGAGAGCATGTGTCGGAGCCTCCCGGTGAAATGCGAATCGGAATCCTGATCGGCATCCTGCTGGCGCCCAAACCGGCCCCGTCATTGACCTTCCGACAGATTTCGCCGCCCTCGCAGGATTCCCATCCATCCCCCCGCCGATAAGGGTATGATTGCGCCTGGTAAGTGTATCGGGCGGCCGGCCGGGATGCGATCATCTCCGGTCGGGGTCGGCCCAGATTCGGTGGGCACCCCGGTTCTCGAGGGAGGCGGCACGATGTTGTCGTTCTACGGCCGAGGCGGACGCTTTTGCGACGGCGCCACCCGCCGCGATTTTCTCACGATCGGCGGCCTCACGCTGGGATCGTCGGCCCTGCCGCTGGCGGGCATCCTCCGGGCCGAGGAGGCGCAGGACGCGGCCCGCTCCTCCCATCCCCGCCGGCACAAGGCGCTCATCAACGTGTTCCTGGCCGGCGGCCCGCCGCACCAGGACATGTGGGACCTCAAGCCCGACGCGCCGAGCGAGATCCGCGGCGAGTTCAAGCCGATCGGCACGAACGTGCCCGGCATCGAGATCTGCGAGGTCTTCCCCAGACTGGCCACGCGGGCCGACAAACTGGCGATCATCCGTTCGGTCGTCGGCTGCGAGGGGGCCCACGCCGGGCATCAGTGCCTCACGGGCTGGCCGGAGAGCAGCCTCAAGTCGATCGGCGGCCGCCCCTCGATGGGCGCGACCATGGCCAAGCTCAAGGGCCCGGTCGATCCGTCGGTGCCGCCGTTCGTGGGGCTGGCCGCCCGCACGACGCACGTGCCCTGGTCCGACTGCGGCACCGCGGGATTCCTCGGCCCGGCCTACACCGCCTTCAAGCCCGAGGGGCCCGACCTCGAGAACATGTCCCTCAAGTCGATGCCGCTCGATCGGCTCGCCGATCGCCGGCGGTTGCTGACGAGCATGGATCGGCTGCGGCGCGAGGTCGACGCCACGGGCGTGCTCGAGGGCATGGACGCGTCGAGCCAGCGGGCCTTCGACGTGCTGACCGGCAGCCGGCTGCTCGCCGCCCTCGACCTCTCCAAGGAGGATCCGCGGACGCTCGCGGCCTACGGCGACGGCAAGCCCTACAAGTATCAGTTCGACGGCGCCCCGACCTGCAACGACCATCTCCTCGTCGCCCGTCGCCTCATCGAGGCGGGAGTGCGGGTGGTGAGCCTGAGCTACGGCCGCTGGGACAGCCACTCGGCCAACTTCGACCTCGTGCGCGACCACGGCGGCAAACTCGACCAGTGCCTGGCGGCGCTCGTGGACGATCTCGCCGCGCGGGGCATGCTCGACGACGTCACGATCGCGGTGTGGGGGGAGTTCGGTCGCACGCCGAAGATCAACGCCCAGGCGGGCCGCGACCACTGGCCGCAGGTCAGTTCGGCGGTGCTCATCGGCGGCGGGCTGAAGACGGGGCAGGTGATCGGCGCCACCAACCGCACGGGCGAGCACGCCACCGACCGGCCGGTGCACGTGCAGGAGGTCACGGCCACCCTCTACCACGCGTTGGGCATCGACACCTCGCAGGTGACGATCACCGACATCACCGGACGCCCCCAGTACGTGGCCGAGCGGCTGCCGATCGCGGAACTGGCGTAGCCGCCCGCACACGACGTCCGCCGGCCCCTTTCCCACCGTGAAACCCTCCCGAATCCCCCGGGAGCTGCGCCGGGGCTGGCCGGGAAAACTCCCGGCCGCCCGACGAACGCCCGCCACGCCGGCGGTGGAGCGACGCCTTCGCACCGCCAACGCGGGGGGAGGAGGGGGGGATTGACGGCCCCGCGCGGGTGCACGACGATTCTGCGGTTTTGGGTCATTGGATCGCCTCCTGCCGCCAGCGACTCGGCGGCACTGGCGACGAATGATGCGGCCGCCATCACGGCTCGTCGATCAGGTCCGGTGGTCAGACTCCCGAGGGCATATGTCGATGCAGCGTTCGCACGAACAGGACGAAGGGGGATTTCGCCGGCCGCCGTTCGCGTCTCCTGCCGGGCACGATGAACGGGGCGGCACCGGTGATCGGGGCAGAGCCGGTGGCCGCGACCTCGAAGCGGTCATCGCGGGCCTCGAGCGCCGTCTCGACGAGATGGCGGCGGCGCAGCGGGCGACCCGCTGGCTGCTCCTCGGCGGGTCGCTGGCCCTGCTCGGGATCCTCTCCTGGTTCGGCCTGTCGCTCTACAAGACGCTCCAGGAGCGGCTCAGTCCCGACAAGCTCCAGGCCGCGATGCTCACCAAGGTCGATCAGGTGCTGCCCCCCTTGAGCGAGAAACTCGTCGATTCCGCCGCCGAGGTCGCGCCGATCTACGGCGAACTGGCCATGAAGCGGTTCGAGAAGGTGCGGCCCCAGTTCGAGACGATGGTGATCGACGAGTCGGGCAGGTTCGCCGAACGCGTCCGCACCACGCTCCTCAAGGAGTCCGAAGCGGGCATGCAGCGGGTCACCGAACGGATGGCGACCGACCTCAAGCGGCAGCTGCCCAACGTCTCGGAGGCGAAGCTCGACACGATCGAGAAGCGGATGCGGGAGTCGCTGCTGGTCGCCGGCGGCGACGTGGTCGAGCAGGTGGAGAAGAAGTTCGTCGGCGAGCGGAAGCGGATCGAGGCGCTGCTGGCCAGGCTGCCGGTCGACGAGGTCGCCAAGGAGTCGGAGGAGAAGCTGCAGCGGAACTTCATCCACCAGTTGCTGATGCTGATCGACCAGGCCGTGATGTCCGAAAACTCCCCCCTCAAGTAGCCGCGGTCGGCAGTCGCCCCGCGCCCCCCACGCCAGGAGCACGTCAGATGTCGGACCGCAGCCCCGCCCAGTCGGCGCTCGAATCGAAGCTCGTCCGCCTCGAGCAGCGCATGGAGGAGACGCTCGCGCACAGCAAGCAGCGGCAGTTCCTCACGACGCTGGCATTGGCCGCGATCCTGCTCGGCGCCATCTCCTACCTCTGGTGGCTGTCCTCGACGATCGCCGAGTTCGCCGACGCCAACACCGTCGTGGAGCTGGCGTCGGCCCAGATCCAGCCCCACCTCGACGCCGAGGCGGCCCGTTTCGGCGAGACGCTCGAGGCGCAGGCGCCGGCCGTGATGGATCAGGTGGAGAAGGCGATTCTCGCCGCGCCGCCGCAGATCGCCCGCGAGGCGGAGAGCTACACCGTGTCCCTGCTCAAGGAGCATCTCGCCTCGCTGGAGAAGCAGACCTACGACGTGGCCAGCAGCACGCTCACGAACACCCTCGTCAAGGCGCACGACGAGGGCATCGACCTCACCGACGACAAGCAGCTCGACGCGCTGGTGGACTCCGTCGCGCCGACGATGCGGGCCGAGCTGGAGAAGGCCGTGGACACGCTCCACGCCGAGTACGCCAACGGGGCGGCCGACGTGGCCGCCACGATCGAGGAACTCACCGCCGACGGCGGCGAGAAGCTCGACGCCACGCGACGGTCGCACCGCGAACTCCTGCTGACGGGCTTGGCCCTGATCAAGAAGATGGAGGCGGACCCGAAGCGGGCGCCGTTGCAGAACATCCTCGAGGGGCGGTCGTTGCCCACGCTCGATCCGCCGGCGACGCCGGCGCCGTAGGACGCATCCGAGGCGCGGGGGCCGGCCGCCGGCTCACGGCCGTTCCGCACGACGACCGCGGCTCACTTGACCGGCGCCGGCGACGGCTCGAGCGTGTGGAGCACGGTGCCGGCGGCCACGTTCCAGATCCGCAGCCGTCCGTCCTGCGTGCCGGCCGCGAGGTAGGGGGCCGCGAGCGCGAGGGCTTGCACGAAGTCGCCCGCCACCTCGAACTGCCGCACCGTGCCCCCGCTGGCGGCGTTGTAGAGACGCACCGCCGGCTCGCCGGTCGCCGCCGCCAGTTCCTCGCCGGGGGGCAGGAACTCCACAGCCGTCACCTCCTTCTTGCCGACGGTGATCGACCGCTGCTGCTCCCCGGACACCACGTCCCAGACCTTGATGGCGCCGTCGGCGCCGGCCGAGGCGAGCCGGCGGCCGTGCGCCTGCCAGGCCACGCCCAGCACGTGGCCGGTGTGCCCCTCGAAGGCCTTCACGAGCCGGCCGTCGTCGACGGCGTGCACCTTCGCGAACCGGTCGGTGCCGCCGGAGGCGAGCAGGTCGCCGGCCCGGGAAAACTCGAGCGTCATCACCGTGTCGGAATGGGGCGCGACGAGCGGCCGCACGAGGCCGCCGTCGACGGTCTTCCAGAGCTTGATCTCGCCGCTGCGGCTCGGCCGCCCGCTGCCCGAGGCGAGCAGGCTGCCGTCGGGCGAGAACGCCAGCGCCAGCACGCCGTCCACCGGCGGCCCGGCGGGCTCGTCGTCGTCGGCCGGCGGCGTCTGCTCGCCGCCGATCGTGCGCTCGAGCACCCACTGATCGGCCGTCGTCCACGCCGCGGCGGCCGGTCCTCCCGCGAGCAGGAGCCGGCCGTCGTCGGCCACCGCGACGAGCGTCGGCGCGGCGCCGCCGGAGGCGGCGTCGACACCGCGCCGCGGCCGGGCGTCGGCGGCGTCGACGAGCGTCATGCGGCCGTCCGTCGCGAGGCAGACGCACGTGCCACCGTCCCGCGTGTAGCCGACGGCGCTGACCGGCTTCTCCGCGGCGGCGGCATCGGCGCCGAGCTGCTTCTGCGCCGCCTCGAGCGCCGCCAGCCGTTCCGCGAGCGTCGTCGCCGCCTGTTTCTTGAGCGGCAACTCCGCCTCCGCCCGCTGCGTCTGCTGCCTGGCCACCTCCGCCGCCCGCTCGGCCGAGACGAGACCGGTGTCGGCCTGCTTCTTCGCCTCCTCGGCGGCGGTCTGGGGCTTCGCCGCCTCCTCCGCCTTCTTCGCCGTCTCGGCGACGCGGGCCTTCGACCGCTCGACCTGCTGATTCGCCTGCACGACCGCCTGATCGGCCGCCGTCACCGCCGCCGTGGCGGCCGTCGCCGCCGCCTTGACGTTCTTCACCCCCTCCGCGGCCGCGGCATCGCCGGCCGCCGCCTTCTCGAACGCCGCCGCCGTCGCCGCGGCGGCCTCCGCGGCCCCCTTGGCCGCCGCCGCCGACTTCGTGGCCGCTTCCAGCGCCGCCGCGGCCTGCGGCATCGCGGCGGCGGCCTCCGCAGCCTGCTTGTCGGCCTCCGTCCGCGTCGTGACCGCCTTGGCGAGCGCCTCGGTCTTCTCCATCACGACCTTGCGGGCGGCCTCGAGCTTCTCGGCGGCCTTCTTCGTCTCGTCGGCCGCGGTCTGGATCGCCTTCTCGGCCGCCGCGACCTCCGCCTTGCCGTGCTCGACATCCTGTTTGGCGACCGCCACGCCCACCTCGGCGTCGCGCTGCCTGTCGGCGAGCCGCATGTCCCCCTTGGTCTCGGTGAGCAGCTTGCCGGTGGCGGTTTCCCAGAACTTGACCCCGGGCACCGTGCCCGCCGTCGCCAGCCGCGTGCCGTCGGGCCGCACGGCGAGCGCGGACACCGCGCCGCCGTGGGCGAACTGCCGCACGACGCCACCGGCGTCCGTGTTCCAGAGCCGCACGACGCCGTCGCCGGAGCCGCTGAGCAGGTGGCCCGACATCGCCGGCACCTCCGCGAGCACGGGCGTCGGCTGCGGGATGCCCGCCAGCTCCTTGAGCGGCGCGGGCGCCGCCGCGTCGGCCGTCGCGGGCAGCGGCAGCTGCCAGACGCGGATCACGTTGTCGGCCTCGGCGGTGGCCAGCCGGCTGCCCCCGGCGAGCGTCGCGATGGCCCGCACCTCGCCGGATCGCGCCAGCCTGCCGACCGTGGCGCCGTCGGAGATCCGGGTGGCGAGCACCACGCCGTCGCGGGCGGAGGAGAGGATGGTGCCGCCGTCGGCCGAGAACGCCAGGCCGCTGACGGCCGCGGCGTGCACCGGGAGCGTGTGCGTGGCCGCGGCCGTGGCCGCGTCGCCGATGATGATCCGACCGTCGGGCATGCCGAGCGCCACCTGATTCCCCGCCGGCGCCGCCACCGCGACGACGGCGCCCGCCGCCGCGGCCAGCTCCGCGATCCGCGTCGGGGGACGACGCCGCCAGAGCTTGATCGTGCGGAACGAGCCGGTGGCCAGGAGGTCGCCCGCCGGGGCGAACTCCACCGCCGTGACGAGGTCGCGGTGGGCGACGTCCAGCGTGGCGCCGGCCGCGTCGCTCGCGGGATCCACGAGCGTGCCGAGGAGCCGTCCCGAAGGCGTGTCGAAGAGGCTGACGCGACCGCCGCGAGCCGCCGCCGTGACGAGCCCGTCGTGGGTCAGCGCCACCGCGACGACGCCCCCCGCGCCCGGCGGCAGCGGCTTCCAGGCGACGGCCGTGCGGGCGGCGGCGGGGCCGGCCACCGCCCCCTCGGCGATCCAGCGCTCGAGCAGGCCGAGCTGCGGCGGCGAGAGCGGCTTGGCGCCCACCTTGTTGTCGGCGGGGGGCATGAAATCCTCCTGCCGATGCGCCGCCCGCAGGAAGAGCACGCTCTCCGCCGGCTTCCCCGCCACGACCGCGGGCCCGGAGTCGCCCCCCTTCTGGATCGCCGCGACCGTGTCGAGGACGAGCCCCCCTTCGTGGATCTTCTGGTTGTGACAGGCCGTGCAATTGGCGGCGAGCATCGGCAGGATCTCGTCCTGGAACCGCACCACATCCTGCCGCGTCGGCGCCGCGACGGGCAGGCCGTCCGCGACGGCGGAGCCTGCCGGCACACCGAGCGTCGCCACCAGCGCGACCAGCAGCGCAGCGATACGGCCGCACGCGGCGGAGATCCGCCCCCCGACGAAGGCGGCACGGCGACCCGCGGCGAACTCGATGATCATGGCTTCGGCGGCTCCGGTGGCGGGGCTTCGACGATCAGCGGCACACGCCGCTCGCCGACGATCTCCCGATCGAAAAACGACACCTTCCCCTTGAGGACAAGCTCATAGGTGCCCGGGGGCGTGGCCGCGGTGGTCGCGACCTTGAGCACGCCCTGCGACTGGTCCGCCGGCACGGTCGCCGCCGCCACCGTCACACCGGCGACGGCCGGCGCGGCGGCCGCCTCGAGGGTCACCGGCCCCTCGAAGCCGTACTTCCGTTCGACGGCCACGGTGAGGTCGGCGGCCGCACCGGCCTTCACGACGACCCGCTCCGGCGCGGGCGTCGTCACCACCGGCGTCTCCGCCACGCTGATTTCGATCGGCGGCACCACGATCGGCACGTCGATGTCCTTGACGGCGCTGGCCGTGGCCGCATCGGCGGCAGCCTTCTCCCGGCGGACCCGCTCCTCGTCGGCCGCCTTCGCCGCCGCGTCGGCCTCCTGCACGGCCTTGGCAGCCGCCTCCTTCGCCGCGACCACGTCCGGCGGGGGCGTCGCGCCCCCCGCCTGCGCGTCGGCCAGCCGCTTCTCCGCGGCGACGAACTCCTCCTTCGCGGCCGCGGCCCGCGCGGCCCGCTGCTTGGCGATCTCGGCCACCCGGCCCGCGTCGGCACGGGCCCGTTCGGCGGCCTGGGGATTGCGGGCGAAGGCGAGCTTCACGACGCCCTTGAGCACGAGCGAATAGCGGCCGGCCGCCAGCTTGGGCTCGCAGTCGACGGTCACGGTGGCGGTCGTGGCCTGCTCCTCGATCTTCGTCTCCGGCACCTTGAGCTCCGCCGGCAGGTTCGCCGCCGTGAGCGACAGCGGCCCCTTCGCCCCCGGCCTCCGCACGACGGTCAGCGGGATCGTGAGCTTCCCGCCGCGGGCCGTCTCCCAGAGCTTCGCTTCGCCCGGCATCACCGACACCGGCGCCGCATCGGCGACGACCGCGAGCGGGATCGACGACGTCTCACGCAACAACTGCGGCCGGTTGGCGGCCTCGACGTCCCAGCGCAGCGTGGCCGAACGGGCGGTGCGGGCGAGCTCGCCCCCCTCCCCCTTGGCGCGGCCCACCACGCGGAAGGTGCCCGCCATCGGCGGTGCGTCGGCGGCCGCGACGAGCACGAGCGTGGCCCGGTTGCCCTTCGCCGGCACGAGCACCGGCTGCGCCGTCACGCCCGCCGGCAGTCCCTCGGCCGCCACCGTCACGTCGCCGGCGAATCCGTCCTGCTTGACCACGAGCACGTCCACCGGCGCCGTGCCCCCCGCCGCCAGCAGCGGGGCCGCGGTGCGAAACTTGTTCGCGTCGGCGCGGTCGGGCTGCGCGAGCAGCGTCAGGAGCTGGAAGTCGGGATCGGGGCGGCGGACCTCGAGCACGTAGGCGTTTCCGAGCCGCGCCTGCGAGTCCGTGCCCAGCTCGCGCACGAGCACGCGGTAGGTGCCGTCGGCGGGCGCCGTGAAGACGAGGCTCGGATCGTGGGAGCCGCGGCCGACCCCCGCCCCTTGGAACTCCGCCGGCCCGTCGTCGGCGAACGCGATCTCCTTCGACACCGGGCGGCCCTGCGCGTCGGCCGTGACGCTCTCCACGAGCAGCGTGGCGTCGGTGGGGAGACCGAGCCGCCGCGAGTGCAGGTCGAAGACGAGCTTCTCGCCGGCCTTCGCCGCGAAGGCGTACCAGTCGCGGTCGCCGCGCGGGAAGAATCGGCCGGCCACGGTCGTCGGGGGCGCGAGCGACTGCGGCTTCTGCGGATCGTCGTTGGGATCGGCCTCGGTGACCACCGGGGCCGCGGCCGCGAGCACGGGCGGCGGCATGTCGGCCGACGCGAGCACGCCCCCCGTCGCATCGACCAGCTCGGCGGTCGTGTCGCGCGGTGAGAGCAGCCGCCAGGCCGTGCGGGCCGAGGCTCCCCGGGCCGGGTCGCCGAGCCGGGCGTCCACCTGCACCTGCTCCACCGCCCCCGCCTTGCCGGCGGCGCCGAGCGCGGGGCTGCCACCGGGAAGCCCGCGGCCGATCACGGTGAGCCGCGCGGCCGCGCCGGGCACGGCGGCCGGCGGAAACACCCCCTCCACGACCGGGCCGGTCGTCACGGCGAGCCGGTAGAAAAACTCGTCGCCGCCCGAAAGATGCAGGTCGTGGACGCGCACGACGTGGCGGCCCGCCGCAGCCGCCACGAGATCGACGGCCGGATCGTCGGCGTCGAACCCGCGCTCGACCGCGATCTCGCGCCCCTCCGGATCGAGCACCTCGATCAGCGCCGTCATCCGGGAGTCGAGACGCTTCGCCCAGGCCTCGACGTGCAGCCGCTGCCCGGCGGCGAGCGCCACGGCGTAGTGGTCGGCCACGCCCGCCTGCGCCCGCGCCGACACGTTGGCGTCGAGGGGGATCGCGAGCGCCGCGGCGGGCGTGTCGATCGCCCCCCGCTTCGCCATCTCCGGCAGCGTGCCGACGGCGAACGCGCGGGGATTCGACGCCCCGAACCGCCCCGCCGCGAACACGTCGTGCACGCCGGGCGGCACGTCGGCGGCGATCGTGACGAGCATCTTCCCCGGCACGGGCCGCGGCTCGGGATCGAACTCGCCGGCGGGCTGGAGCACGGGCGCGGCGGTGATGCCCGGATGGGAGAAGACGAGCCTGCCGACGTCGTCGAGATCGGCGCCGACGAGCGCCACCTCCACCGTCGAGCCCTGCCGGCCGCCGGGCGGGTGCACCGCGGCGAGCCGCGGCCGGGGAAACTCGCCACGCACCGGCCGGGGGACGACGAGGAGCGGCGTCGCGACCACCGCGATCGCGGCCGCGAGCCGGGCGAGCCGCACGGATCGCGACCGCGGCGCGGCCGCCTCCGCGGCGGCGACAGTCGGGCGACGAAACGGGGCGGGCGTGGTCATGGGGCGGGTTCCGGATCGAAGGAAGGGTGGTCGCCCGATCCGTCAGGCCGTGTCGTGCGTCGTGAACACCGTCCGCAGGACGCCCTTCACGACCGGCTATCAGCTCCTCGTGCTAACAGCCCGTGGAAAAAGTCCTCCGGGACTTTTTCCCGGCACGAAAACCTGCGGTTTTCACGGGAGCTGCGCTCCCGCGATCGCATCCATGCGACCGAGCAGGCTGTTTATCCACAGCCTGCTAATGGTTGAGAAGGAACTCCTTGGTGTTCAGCAGCGACCAGATCACGTCCTCCCAGGCGGCGGCGGCATCGGCGGCGTGGGAGGCGAGGTAGGCCTTCACGTCGGCCATCTCCGCCGGCGTCGGCGGCCGCGAGAGCGCCACCATGTAGAGATCGGCGACCTTGGCGGCCTCGTCGCGGCCCGCGTCGGCGGCCAGCGCCTTCGCCCGCCCTTCACCGCCGAGCTTGCCGAGGATGTCGGCTGAGTTGATGAGGTGGAGGCTCTGGGCGAGGTTGGCCTCGCCGCCCCGCTCGCATTCGCAGGCGCTGTCGGCGTTGGGGCGGCCGAACACGGTGAGGAAGTAGCTGGCGAAGTTCGAGTCGGGCAGCTGCACGGCCCGCGTGCCGGGCAGGGCGCCGGTGAACGTCGTGGGCCGGGCGGTGAGCTCGTCGATCGCGTCGAGCGCCACCTCCGCCGGCAGCCGGCGCGGATAGAAGCGGGAGAAGCTCTGCCGGTCGGCGGCGTTGAACGCGTTGGGGTCGGCCGCGAGCTGGTAGGTGGTCGAGCGGCAGATCGTGCGGATCAGGTCCTTGAGATCGTGGCCGTGGTCGACGAAGTGCTTGGCGAGCGCGTCGAGCAGCGCCGGATTCGTGGGCGGGTTCGTCAGCCGCATGTCGTCCTCGGGCTCGACGAGCCCGCGGCCGAGGAAGTGCTTCCAGTAGCGGTTGACGAGCGACTTCGCGAAGTAGGGATTCTCGGGCGCGACGATCCAATCGGCGAGCACGCGCCGCGGATCGACGTCGGCCGGCACCGCCGCCGGCGGCCCGCCGAGCACGGCGGCCTGGTGCGCGCCCTTCGGTCCGTTCGCCTGCGGCGTGCCGCGGTTGTGGAAGATGCGGTCCTCGCCCGGCTGCATGCCCGGCTTGCGGCCCACCCGCGAGAAGAACGCCGCCAGCTGGAAGTAGTCCTCGGTGCCCCACTTCTCGAAGGGATGGTGGTGGCAGCGGGCGCACTGCAGCCTCAGGCCCAGGAACAGCTGCGACGCGTCCTCCACCTGCTGGTTGACGTCGGCCACCTGGCGGAACCAGACCACCGCGGGGTTGGCGTCGACCTCGCCGCTGGCGGTGAGCAGGTCGCGCACGAACTCGGCATAGGGCCTGTTCTCCGCGAAGTTCTCCCGGATCCAGGCGTGGAAGGCGTGGCTGCCGTGGCGGTGCAAGCTGTCGTCGCTGCGCTTGTTGCGCAGGATCGCCGACCACTTGTTGGCGAAGTAATCGGGATAGTCGGGTCCGTCGAGGAGCCGGTCGATCAGCGCATCCCGCCTGTCCGGCGCGGCGTCGGCGAGGAAGGCCTTCGTCTCCTCGAGCGTGGGCACGCGGCCGGCGATGTCGATCGTGACGCGGCGGAGGAAGGTGGTGTCGTCGCAGACCGGCGACGGCGGCAGGCCGAGGGCGGCGAGGTGGTCGAGGATGTGCCGGTCGATGAACGTGCGGACGAACGCGGCCTCCGTCGGCATGCCGGCGGCGGGCTGCTCGAGCGGGCCGGATCGCTCGAGCGGAACCGTGCCGCGGAAGACGGCCACCTGGCTCTGGTAGCGGACCATCACCGCGACGGTGCCGCTCCGCGGCGGCCCCTCCCCGCGCGGCGCGGCCGCCACGAGGCCCGCCGCGTCGACGCCGGCGAGTTCGGGGGCGTTGCCCTCGTACTGCGCGAGCCCCGTCACGTCCTCGACGGCGCCGTCGGAAAGGTGGGCGATCACCCGCAGTTGCTGCCGGTCGCCGGGCCGCATCACCCGCTCGTTCGGGAAGACCTCGATGTGCGAGAGCGTGCGGGCCTTCGGATCGCCCGGGCGGGCGCCCTCGGCGATCCAGCGCACGAGCATCTCGTGGGAGGGCGACCCCGGCTCGATGAGCCGGCCGCCGCCGTGGGGAACCCGGGCGACGGCCTTCGCCACGAGCAGGCTCTCGGCGGGCGCCCCGAGCGACAGGCGGCGCCCCCGCGCCTCCTTGACGAGATGCTCGTGGTCCTCCGCCGGCTCGAACCCCAGGAGCGAGAGCCGGAAGCCGTTCTGGCCGCCGCTCTTGCCGTGGCAGCCGCCGCCGTTGCAGCCGTGCTTGGTGAAGATCGGCACGACCTGGCTGGTGAACTCGATCGGCGGGTCGTCGCCGAAGCGGGCCACCTCGAGCGGCACGCGCACGTCGGCCGCCCCGGCCACCGACACGATCACCGTGCCGGCGCCGTTGGCCCGGGGCCGCACCAGGCCCCCGGTCACCTCGGCCAGTTCGACGGGCTCGATCCGGTAGGTGGCGTCACGGGTGGCGTCGACGAGCCGGCCCGGCTCCGCGGCCGAAGCCGCCGAGACGATCAGCTGCCGGCGGTCGCGGCTGCCGACGAGCCGGACCGGGCCGGGAGCGGGCTCTCCGGTCGACACGTCGACGAGGGCCGCGGCGGGCGGGGCCGGCGATTCCGCGACGGCCGTGGCGGCACCACCCGCCATGATGCCGCCCACCGCAACGCCGGCCCACGACAACGCCACGACCAGCACGTGGACGAACGGGCGGGCCGCCACACGGCGGTGAGCCGGGCCGCCACGATGCGGTCCGCGGAACGGGCCGTGGACCGGGGCCGACTGCGGGGCCGGACGGGCGGGCGTCTTCATGGCTGTCCTCCTGCGCCATCCCGGCTGAGGGGCGGCGGACGGGGTGGAATCAGAACCGACGAAGGCCGGGCTGCCTCCTCTGGAGGGGAGGCCCGGCTCGGATACTCGCAGACCGCTCACTGCCGCGGAAAAGGTCGGCCGGAACTGTTCCGCGATGGAAACGGCTCCCGGGCTCGCCAGAGCCGGGCGGCGGAGACCGCAGCCCGGGGATCCGGCGGGCTGCTCGCTCACAGCCTCCTCATAGTGTGCGTCACCGGGCCGGGGCCGTCAAAGCCCCGGCCCGCCCCGGCCCCGCCCGGTTTTTCCCGGCGGTTTCGCGAACATCCGGCCGCGGGCACGATCCGCCCTCCTCGGGGAGCCACGAGCCTCGAAATCACCGGCCTGGGAGTGAACTGCCCCGGGGCTTCACTGCGTGGCCCGCAGCGTCTCCATCCAGGTGACCACGTGCACCAGCTCGTCGGCCGTGAGCGTGGCGGCCAGGTCGGCCGGCATGAGCGACACCGGCTGCTTGACGAGGTCCTCGACCTCGCGGGCCGGGATCGTCACGTCGACCGCGTCGGCCCCCCGGATCACCACCTCCTGCGGCGTCCGCGAGATGAGCATGCCCGTGAGGCTGCGGCCGTCGGTGCAGACCGCCGTCCAGGTCTCGTAGCTGTGGCTGATCGCCGCCGAGGGGGCGAGCACCGATTCGTAGAGGGCCTCGCGGGAGAGCTTGGCGCCCACGCCCGAGAGGTTCGGCCCCACACCCTTCCCCTCGCCGTTGACGACGTGGCACTTCGCGCAGGTGCCCGCGCCGGCGAACAGCTCGCGGCCCTGCTGCGGGTCTCCCTTGCGCTTCACGAGCTCGGCCACGGGGGGCATCTTCTCGCCTCCCTTCGCCTTCGGCATCGGCAGCACGTCGGCGGCCGCCTGCCGCACGTCGCCCCACGGGCCCGCCGCGATCGACACCGCCGCCACCTGCGGCAGCACGCCCGTCAGCCGACCGTCCTTGGCCATCTCGACGAGCTTCCGCGCCCCGGCCTGCGACCGGGCCAGCCCGCGGACGGCCTGGGCCCGGAGCTCCGCGGAGGCGTTCGCGTCGACGAGCAGCCCGGCGAGGATCTCGCTCCCCTTGCCGTGGCCGCTCGCGCCGAGCGCCGCCACGAGCCGCGCGGCGTCGGCGTCGCCCGCCGCCACCGCCTCCCGCACGGCCTTCTCGCCGCCGAGATCGATCGCCGCCGCGGCCGCGGCCGACCGCACCGTCTCGGGGGCGGCGTCGCCGGCTGCGAGCCGCGCGAGCTCGCCCGCCCGGCCGCCGAGCTTGAACCGCCGCGCGATCTCGACGAACTGCTGCGTGCCGGCGACGAAGCCCGCCGCCTCGTCGATCGCCTTGGCGAGCGCCGGATCGGCCGCGTCGCCGGGCTCGAGCCGCAGCACGAGCTCGGGGAGGATCACCCGCAGCTTCTCGTCGCCGCCGAAGTGCCGGCGCTCGACGTGCGTGAGCGCATCACGCACGGCCTCGGCCACGCGGGCCCGGTCCTGGAAGTCGAGCGCCCGCAGGAGTGCGAGCGATTCGGCCGTGGTCACGTTGGCGTCGACGATGAGCAGGCACTGGAGCGCCGCCGACTTCGTGCCGCGGCTCCGCCAGATGATCTCGCGGCCGGCGCCGTCCTTCGAGCCCGACGTCTTCGCGAGCCAGGCCTCGAGCCGGCCGTCCCAGAGACGATCGGCGCCGATGCCGAGCGCCTCGGTCTCCCAGCGGTCGCCGGCCGTGTGCCGCGCGGCCAGCTCCGCCCAGGCCCGGTCGGCCCGCTCGCCCTCCAGGCCCTTGAGCGCGATCGCGCACTCACGGCGGACGGCGGCGGAAGGATCGTTCACGAGCTTCTCGACGGCGCCGATGACGTCCCCCTTCACGAGCCGGGCCATCCGCAGGCCGACGATCCGCATGGCGGGGGCGTTGGCGGCCAGGAGCGCCTGCACCGTCGCCGGGCCGCGGCCGGGCAGCATGCCGAGGGCCCAGGCCATGCGGGCGGCGTGACGGTCGTCGTTCGGCTTCGCGAGCGCACCCTCGAGCGCCGCCGCGGCGGCCTCGGGCTCCTTCGCGAGCCGCTCGAGCGCCGTCGCCCGCGTGCAGTGGTTCGGGCTGGCGAGCGCCGCGACGGCCCCCGCCACGCTGCCGAGATCGACCGCCGGCACCGTCCACTTCGAGTCCTTGGGGGCGATCCGGTAGATCCGCCCCTTCTCGACGTCGCCCATGCCGTGGCCGCCGACGCCGGGGTCGTACCAGTCGGCCACGATGAGCGAGCCGTCGGGGGCGACGCAGACGTCGCTCGGCCGGAACCAGCGGTCGGCCGCGCCGTCGATGATCGTCGCGCTCGTGGCCGCGTAGCCCGCGCCGGACGGCTTCACGTGATACGCCCGCACGACGTTCGGGCCGGCGTCGCAGTGGACGAGCGCGCCTTGGAACCGCTCCGGCAGGAGCGTGCCCTCGTAGACGCAGATGCCGCAGGGAGAGCCGCCGCCGGTGAGGAGCAGGTTGGGCACGACGCCCGGATCGTTCTGATGCCAGTGCCGCAGCGGGATCTCCGCCTCGAGGTTCGTGCGCGGGGATTGCCAGCCGGCGCCGGTGAGCTCGTCGACGTAGCCGAAGTTGCCCCCCTCCATCACCCAGTTGATCCGCACCCCCTTGTTGCCGTCGTCGTCGTTGTCGCTCTGCCAAAGGTCGCCGAAGGCGTCGATCGCGACCTCGTAGTTGTTGCGGAAGTTGTTGCCGAGCACCTCGAAGTCGGTGCCGTCGGGCCGGCAGCGGAACACCATCCCCTGGCGGTACGGCTTGCCGGAATCGTTGACGACGTGGCCGAACCGGTCCTTCACGGCAGTGCCGTCCTTGTCGTGCACCGCCTTGCCGGTGTTGCCGAAATTGAAGTACCAGCGGCCGTCGGGGCCGACGACGAAGGCGTGGACGGAGTGGTCGTGCTGCGGCTGCCCGGTCTTCGTGAACAGCGACTCGCGGCGGTCGGCCTTGAGGTCGCCGTCGTCGTCGTGGAAGACGAACACGTCGGGGGCGACCGAGACGATCACCTTGCGGCCCGGCCCCTCGCCGATCACGCAGATGCCGAGCGCCGAGTCGACGTCACGGCCCTGGTGGAAGACCGTCTGCTTGTCGGCCTTGCCGTCGCCGTCGGTGTCCTCGAGCACGAGGATCCGGTCGCCGGCGGGCCGCGTGTCCTTCTTCCCGCGGTAGTTGGTCACCTCGCACACCCAGACGCGGCCCCGCGCATCGACGTCGATGTCGGACGGGCTCAGGAGCAGCGGTTCGGCGGCGAAGAGTTCGACGGCGAGGTCCGCGGGCGCGACGAGCGCCGCAGGCCCGCCCGTGGCCGGCGCCTCGGCGGCCGGGGCCACCGCGGCGGAGAGGCAGGCGACCGCCAGCGACACGACAGCCGGCGCCGCAAGAAACAGCCCCGTGGCGGCTCCGCCGGCGAAGCGCGAACGGGGGGCATGAACGCGGAAGGGGCGCATCGGATCACTCCTGCGGTGCGGGAAGACGGGCCGGTCCGGGCCCGGCGGAGAAACGGATTCTAGCTGGCCGTGGAAAAAGTCCTCCGGACGTTTTTCCACGACTGAAAACCTCCGGTTTTCACGGGAGCTGCGCTCCCGGGATCGCATCCCTGCGATCCAGCAGGCTGTTGATCCACAGCTTATCCACAGCCTGCTCGTCTCCCCGGCCGCCTTGTCCCGGACAAACCCGCCCGCCGGCCGCGGGCGACCTCAGGTGATGGCCACGGTCAGCCGGGCCTCGGCCGCGAGCGGGTTTCCCGCGACATCGACGATGCCGGCGGGGAGGAGCCGCAGCGTGTAGGTGCCCGGCGTCGCCAGCGCGTATTGCGTCTTGATCGTGGAGGTCCGCCCGTCGGCGGACCGCGACAACGAGACGGTCCCCACCCCCGTCGTCTGGGCGATGCGGGAGTCGGTGAGCGGCAGGTTGGTGAACTGCACGCCGTCGGCGGTGACCCCGGAGATGCGGAAGCTCTGCAGCGAGAGCCCGGCGACCGGCTTGGAGAACCGCACCGTCGCGGTGTCGGTGTTGGGCACGAACGTGATCTGCGCCGTGGGCCGCGTGGTGTCGACGACGAACGACGCGGTCGTGGCGGCGCTCTGCACCCCGGCCGTGGTGACGGCGCGGGCGGTGACCACGTGGGATCCGGCCGCGAGCGTCGGCAGCTTCACCTTCCAGATGCCCGACGGGGGCACCCGCACGGGGGTGAGCGATCGGGCGTCGTTCGCCGGGCTGCCGGCGACGCCGGTGACGGAGAGCGTGAGGATGAGGCCGGGGGTGGCGCGGCCGGCCACGAACGGGGCGACGACGTTGGTGACGGCGTCGGTCTTGATGCCGGAGTTCGACTCGGCGGCGAGCCCGACGGTGGGCGCCGCGGGGGCCGTGACCGCCGCGGCGCGGACGGTGACCGGGGCGGCCGCGAGCGCCATGAGCGCGATGCCGTCGCGCTGCGTCACCGACGCGGCCGGCGACGCGACCGCCACCGGGAACGCCGCGGGCACCGCCCGCATCTCGAGCGCTTCGAAGCCGGCGCCGGCCCCGCGCCGCTGCCGGCACCGATCGCGGGCGCTGCGGCCCCACGGCAGGTACGACAGCCAGCGGGCGCACCGCGGCGTGGATGACGATGGACGGTTCATCGGCGGGGTTCCTCGCGGGATGGCGAACCGCGTCGCCGGCGGCCGGCGTGGCCGGGGCGGGCGGGCGGCGGCGGTGGCGACCGGCCTCGCGAGCCGGTACATTCCTTATCGGCTGCGGGGATCGCGATATCGCGGGAAACGACGACGTCGCGAGCGGAGGCCGTCGTCAGGTTTCCTCCCTCCGCAGCCAGGGTTCGCCCCTTCCTCCAGTCGCCGCCTCTTCCCGGAGATGCCCACCATGCGTCGTCTGTTCGTCGTCGCCCTCTCCGTCGCCTGCTCGTGGGGCGTCGCGGCGGCCCCGTCGCGGGGCTGTGCCCAGCAGCCGCAGGCGGCCCCGGCGGAGCCGGCCGGCATGCAGCAGCTGTTCAACGGCCGCGACCTTTCCGGCTGGGACGGCGACCCGCGGTTGTGGAGCGTGCGCGACGGGGTGATCCACGGCG
>Ga0209189_1000258_pt1 | contig 45827 bp, 49 predicted proteins | sample C_130820_EF_Meta_FD_187308 | JGI IMG/M metagenome (GOLD analysis project Ga0209189, IMG submission 187308) | Freshwater microbial communities from Lake Croche, Canada to study carbon cycling - C_130820_EF_MetaG (SPAdes) (version 3) | ecosystem: Environmental > Aquatic > Freshwater > Lake...
GCTCTTCGCCGTACTTAGCGTACTCCAGACCGAACAAAGCGTTCAAGCCGGGGAGCAATTCCTTGAGCAGTTGTGCGCGTGAAATAGCCATGATTTAGCTCCTTAGATACCGGTAGTACTGTTGTACTGGGCGGTGTTGAACTTCACGAGGAACTCGTAGTACGTAGTAGCAGCAACGTTGGCAGCGCCAGTTGCTGTATCAGGCACAACGTCAACCACGCGGACGGGCAAGGTGTTGGTAGTGTTGGCGGAAGAACCGTCAATACCGTAGTACGAATCACCGGTGGTGGTCGAACCAACGTTTGCAACCAAAGCCACGTTAGCGCCAACAATCGCACGGCTGTAAGCCGTAGGAGTAGTTGAGCTAGCGACAGTAGCGCAGACCTTGAACACAGCACTTGGATCATCCACAACATAGCCAAACGACATGTTGGTAGATGTGGATTGAGCTGCTGGGTAGTACTGACCCTGAACTGGCTGACCAGACGAGTTAGTGTACGAGCAACCAACCAACACGCCAATGATGCTGCCGGAGTCAGTGGTAGATGCAGCGACCAAATAGCCGCTGGTGTTAACAGCAACAGTGTCGCCGTTCAAAATCGCAGTAGCGTAAGCAGGTGCGATGGGGATTTGACGGATCGCTCCGGCGTAAGGCAAACCATCCAAGCGATTGAGTGGTTTAAAGCCATACGTCTTGTCAATGGTAGGATATGCCATTATCAGACTCCAAAAAGATTAAATACCTTTACCAAAAGTCACCTTAGAGCTTCGTTCTTTGAACATCGGCATCCGAGGATCGTTCTCGCGCATGAAGGTGTTATCTACTGATTGCATCTGCGCCTCTGCCTGTTGGCGGTAATACGCATCACGCTGTTCAGTAAACTCCACCGGGGTTTTGCAAAGCAACAAACCACCTACCTCGATACTGTCTGGGAATTTATTCTGCGCCGCAGAAAACAGACGAATCTCGGGATGTTCGGAAGCCTTAACGGGTTCCCAGCCTTCGGCAAGCTTTGAGGAATAGTTCGTGGCATCGTCTTTGCCGAGCGATGAAATACGAATCCAGCGAAACGCATAACCCTCTTCCGGATTCGGATCGGGCAGAAGTTTGGGGGGCATCCATTGTTTAGGACGCTCAGCCCTCTCGCGGGTATCAAGCTCACGACTCATACGGTTGGACTTATCCATTTTCATTTCCTCATTTCTTCAGCAACCTTACGAGCATAGAGTTCCAAAGGAACACCAAGCCGTTTGGCGATATTCACCTGTGTCTGCGTCAGCACGATCTTTTTGGGCGCTGTGCTACGTGTTGCAGGTGCAACGTTGTTGGATTTAGTACGTTGAGGTTTCGCATCAACGGACTCTCCGGTTCCAAACTGATCCGGGAATCTTTCCTTTACGTCAGCGTTGATACGTTTATAGTATTCATCGCTGCCCGCTGGGATACCTTCTTCAAGCAAATCCTCGTGCAGTCCCAGAGCATAAGAGGTCATGCGTCTGTTCTTGCCAAACCACGGATTTTCTTCCTGCCAAGCAAGCAGTTTTCCATCCACGGGCGCAGGTTGTGCCTGTTGTGCTGGCATTTGTACAGGAGTTTCATCCACCTGTAAAGGGGTCGGTTTGAAATTGTTAACTTTATCTGCCCTAATTTTGGCATTGGTTAACGCTTCCTGAGCTTCAATCAGCTTTTCCGAGTCGCCAGACTCGTACGCTTCCTTGTAAAGACGTTTGGCATCCTCGATTTCGTTGCCAACAACCCGCTTTGCCTGCTCCAAAAGGGCGGCTTGGTTCTGATTTACAGACCCTTTGAGACGTTGGTTTTCCTCGAAAACAGCCTGCGCGACCCGCAAAGCTTCTTCTTTTTCACGCTGAGCTGTCTCTTTTGCGCGACGTTCTTCGTGATAACCCTTGGAAAAATGCTTGATCCGCTTCTGAACGCCCTCGTCGTACTTGGCCAACTCATCGTCGGTCACTTCCTTGGGGGGCTCAGCCATTGGCTTGCGGCCACGGTCTTCTGGTGGGGTGTCATCCACCACTTCGATTTCGGTTTGATCCTCTGCTTCAGGTTCAACAACCTTACCGCCTTTGCGGGGGTTATCTACTTCTTCGTCAGGGAAAGTAAATTCGGTTTTTTCGATTTCAGCCATGATTACTCCTTAACGGGCGGTTGTAACGCCGCAATTTGGCGTTTTAAAACTGCACGTTCAGCCAATAAATCGGCAATCATTTGCAGATGCTCTTTGTGGCGAGCCTCCATAACGTTAACCAATTTTTGGAAATCATGCTCCCAAAAAGACATCTTGGCCGTGAGAAGTTTGGCGTTATACCAAACATGGTCAGTCGTAATGCCTTCGACAATTACGCCTTCTTCAATGTTTTCCATGATGATTCCTTATGGGCGCTGGATGCCGCGTGGGTCCTGTACAACTGCTTGTACAGAATCGTCGTTGATAAGACGCCACTCAGTGCCGTGGATTTTCATCCGCGTACCGGTGTTAGGACGGGTGATGATGAAGTCGCCGACTTTGCAAGACGGCCCAGACGGGAACCGCTTTTTGTCTTTGAACGCATCAGGCCCGATCTTGGCCACAAACAACACGGGGGAGAGGAGCTCCTCGTGCAGCATGGTTTGGCTGGCTTTGAGCAAGCCGCCTTCATATTCCTCTTCTGCTTGGGGGAGCATACACAGGATATGGTAAGTCGCTGGATCAGGAACCTGCTTGGCTTTTTCCTCAACGGGTTTGTTGAGAATGCCAGACAAATCTACTGCCTGCACATCGAAGTTAGTCATCGTCAGAGTCTTTCAATTTACGCACGAGGTCACCGAGTTCGTACTGAGCGAGTTGGAGACCTCGGATAGTCCCGCTCAGTTCTTTGTAGTGATCGTAGGATTTCGCTCCACCATCACACAAAACCGACCTGAAGCTCTCAATCTGAACTTCAAGTTTTTTGTTTAACACCTCAAAAAGTTTCGGGTCCATCATTCATCCTTTGGCTTCTGGTTCATCCGCGCCATCTCAGCGTGAGCTAACTTCTGGCGGTGGGCCATGTCGGCGTGTGAAAGTTTTTGCCCGTGAACTTGGCCACCATGCGCCAATTTCTGACCGTGGGCTTGTTGTTGCTGCGCCATAGCTGCTTGTTGTTGCTGCGCTGCCATCTGTTGTTGTTGCTGCGCCGCTTGCATCTCTTGCGCGTGCCGCTCTATTTGCATCTGCATCTCAATGCGGTGCTGCTCAGCTAACATAACTGGGTCAGGATTCTGACTACCCTGTGCTTGCGCTTTGAGTTCAATCTCTGCTTGGCGGAGCAACAATTCACCCTCGACCTTCTTAGCCTTGGTGTCGGCGTCTTGCTTCTTAATCTGCAACTCTTGCTGCTGCATCTGGATGATCGGGTCTTGCTGTTGCTGCTGTGCTTGTTGCTGAGCCGCTTGCGCTTTGTCCATGTTGAGCAACTGAGCCGCAGCCTGAGCTACAAGCTTAGACAACTCAACTTCAGTGTCCTCATCAAGTTCGGCATCAGGTGCTGGCAGTGTCGCGCCAAGCTGCTCTTGAATCTTGTTGCGGTACGAGAACGCAACGTGCTCAGCAACGTGGGCCATGATGGCCGCTTGCATCTGCTGCGCCATCGGATTCTGTCCGATCTGCGCCATGATGACCGGGTCTTGCATCATTGACATGTGAACTGCAATGTGAGATTCGTGGTCTTGGAAGATAAACGCTTTAGTGGGCTTGGCTGTCAAGAAACTCATGTTCTCGCTGACCGGGTCACGAGGTTTCAAGTCATCATCAGTGGGCACGAGCTTGTCAGCGTTCTTCACGCCCAACACCTCAATCATCTGGCGGTGCAACTCGGGCAAGTTGTAAATCTGCGGAGCGCCTTGGGCCAACTGAATGACCGCTTGATACTGCATGATCCGCTGCGCCATCGTCGCACTGTTCGGGTCCGACACTGGAATAACGTCCACCATGTCGTAGTCTTCGCGCTTGGCCTTGCGGTCACCAGACGCCGGATCAAAACTGTACTCGCCCGGAGTATTGTCACGAATAATGTCGCGCAGTAATTTAAACTCCTGTTTCATCGAATAGTGAATACGCGCCTGAACCGCGCTCATCGTCTTGAGTTGACGCTCAAGCAGAGCCAGTGTTGTACCCACAGGAGCGTTCGCCCCCATGTCGCTGACGTTCATATCCGCAACAGAACCTAAACGACGGCCCTCTTCGGTAATCTTATCCAACAACCCCGCCAAAACTTGACTTGGTTCTTTGTACGGCAGGGGCATGATGTTGTCGCGCACCGAACCGCTTGGTACATCCACATCTCTCCACTCGCCGGGAGTGATCGGAGTGTCGTCACCTTTGATCCGCAGACCCCGGGCTTTCAAGCCGCCGGGCAAGTTAGCCAGCGTACCAGCATCAATTAACTGACGAACCAGTGAAGTGCCAGCACGGGCATAACCCCCAATCAAATGTATCAATCCCAACCCATACGCGCCGAAGCCGGGCACGTACGTGTACTGCACGAAGTGTTGACGCTTAAGTTGGCGCTTGTCGTCTTCTTCCCAGTTACGGCGGATGGCCAACACCTTTGTCGTACCGCGCTCAACAGTGATGACGTATGGACGGGCGATGCCGTCCTCATCCTCGTAGCCCGCCAAGTCGTAGTCAACGTGTATCTCAAGAATCTGGAACCGATCATCATCAGTCAGTGAGTAGCCCTGATCCTCGGCTTTCTTCTTCTCCACATCAGTGTGAATAGTCTGCGGATCACCCAACTCCACGTCGCGGTAGAACCCAGCCACCTGCAACTTCAGAACCTCGTTCTTGGTCTTACGCATGATGTGCGTAAGACGCTCGGATGTGTTCGCGCTGGACGCGCCGTACGGAATGATGATGTCTTCAGCAGGGATGAACATCGCCACCTGACGATCAAGCGACGGATCAAAGTACACCTTCTTGAACGCGCTGCCCGCCAGACCCAAGTTGTACAACATGCGCTCATGTTCAGGGCGATACTCCTGCATCACCTCGGTGAGCTGATAGTTCATGTCATCACGAACGCGCTCCGCTGCTTCTTCTTTAAGTCTGTCAATCGCTCCAATAATCTCAGTTTTGACGGGACCCGCAGCCGGGAAAGTCTCAATAATAGTCTCGCTCTGGAATTTAACGGCAGCTTCTGTGAGGACTGTAGAGTAGACACCACACGCCCCCAGCCACGGTTCGGTACGCTCTTCATACTTCATCCCCAGAACATCAAGACCCTTGACGTACATCTCAACCCAGTCCTTGCGACTGTTGATGTCCGCATCCACCATCTCCAGCAAGTCACCCGCAACCTTCTGAAGTTCGCCCTCGTCCATCTCTTCGGCCAAGTTGGCGTTGAAATCTTCCTCTTCTTCCTTGGGCATCAAGTCAATGACCATGCCGTCAAGCCCGATCTGCACGCCCTCTGGATTCTCGATGGCAATCTCAATGCCCGGACCATCTGCGATGTCCTCTGGTTGTGCCAGTGAGTCCAAGCCCAGCGGAGCTTGCGACAGTGAGGGGAACATATTTGTTGCCATATCAATCCTTAGTAGAACGCAGCTTTCTTGCTGCGGAAATATCTGATCTCTTCTGGCTCGTCCGACGGCAGTCGAAGGAACCCGCCTTGGCGGAACCGCATCAGTGCAAGCGTCATCGAGTCAACCAAGTCATCGTGTTCGCCCGACGGGAACGAACCTACTTCGTCAACCAATTCTTCAGCCCACTGCGTGCGCGGTAACCACACTTTCCCAGACGCAATTATGTCTGAGACCGAGTTCAAGCGGGCAATTTTGTCTTGACCCCTACTGGGCGTGTACTCCTGCACCGGAATCCCCATTGCTCTAAGCTCGTAGATTAGAGGCGCACCTGTCGCCTTCTTCTCAATCAACACACTGTCAGGTTCCCACTCCTCGTATTCCTTGAACACATCCTTCTTGAGCTCCACCCACTCAACCCGCTTCTTGTACGTATTGAGTAAAATAATGTTGGGTGTTGAGTTATCTTCATCATTGATAAACACCCCCCACGTCGTGCCCGCCGAGTAGTCAGCCCTCTGACTTTTCTCAAACGCCGTATCCCAAGCCTGCAAAATGTAGTCACACTGCGGCGGCGTATCAGTCTCCCACCACTTCCACCAGTCGCGCTTCACAATCGCCGACTCGTTACCTACAGGGTTCTGCTGATACTGCGCTTGCCACTTCGCGTTCGGAAGTTCTTGACGCAACGCCTCCAACTCATGCAGCGACCAGAACTCTGGCCATAGGGGTTTACCCGAGGGCATGATGGCGGGGAACTCAATCACCTCCCACTGCTCACCACCTCGCGCCGCTGCTGCTTTGAGCACCTGACCCGTCAAGTCCCGCTGAGCCCAGCGTGTCATCACGATCACGATCGCCCCGCCCGGCTGCAAACGCTGACGCGGGCCAGACGTATACCACTCCGTCACCTTATCAAACACATCTGGGTTCGTCGCGGCGAGCGCAGCTTCCTGTTCTGAGTGCGGATCGTCAATAATCAGCAGGTTCGCACCCTTACCGGTGACCGTTCCGCCCACACCAATCGCAAAATAGTCGCCGCCCTTGCTGGTATTCCACCTACCAGCCGCTTTCGAGTCCTGTTGCAGCTCCAAATTCGGAAAAATCGTCTTATAAGTCTCCGAATCAACCAAATTTCGCACTTTTCGACCAAATCCAACCGCTAATTCACCCGTATTTGAGCTCTGGATCACCTTTTTATTAGGGTATTTACCTAGAAACCAAGCGGGCAACAAGTAACTCGCAAACTCCGACTTCGTATGGCGGGGTGGCATGTTAATAATCAGCCTTTTACACTCCCCGTTGGCCACTCGCTCGAACGCTTTGGCCATAATCTTGTGGTGACGCCCGCCGATGAACTCCGGCCACACCCTAGTAACGAACCCCATGAACGTATCTTGTGCAAGCTGCTTCTCCAGCATCTGCTCACGACGCTCCAAGTCCTGCAAAATAATCATCTTCTGCGAATCGGGCAGCTTATCCAACTGCGCCAGCAAAACTTTGAACTCCGGATCGAGTGTGTCAGACGCTTGCGCTGTCATCTGACTCCTCTTTTGGCGTTACATTTTCCAGAACTTCCGCTTTACCGAATGCGGCTTCCACATCCACCTCGATCGGTGAGATATCCACGGCATGCAGCCGCATCATCTTCCTGATCTTGTCCTTGATCGCCTCATCCAAATCTTCCACCTTGTTGTAGGTGACGGTAATCTCAGTCTTCTCAGAGAACAACCCGACGTCTGAAATCTTGCCCAGCATCTCTGTGGCTTTGATCTCAATCCTTGGATCACCGCAGCTGGCTAAGTCGAGTAACTTGTTCGTCACGACCAAGCGCATTTGTGCAGCGTCAGCAACAAACTGATTGTTGTACTCGCTGAGCATTGTGCCGATGCGGGCAGCGACAGATGGGCGCTCCAGCGAAATCGGGTTCTTGTCAATCGTCAGAGAGGGCAGTGGATGTTTGCGCGGGCGTCCGCCTTTGTTCTTCGGCGGCTCTTGCATCGCCTCGTTGAACTGTTGCGCGGCGAGGTCGGCAAAGTTCTTGAACACCTCGTTGGCTTCATCGGCGGCAGCGGCATCATCGTCGAAATCTGCACCCAAGCCCTCCAACACCGCTGCCGTGTTGGCAGCGATCTGCATGTTCTCGCGCAGAGTCGACGCCACCTCCGGTTCGAGGCTATCCGGATATGGCACAGTTTTTTCAGGCGTGATTCGCAAGGTCATAGAGGAAAAAGGCACTCCATGTAGATGGGCGGAATGTAACACAGATTTTTAACCCCGTCACCCTAGCCGGTTAGGGTGACAAAAATAACTATGCCCGCCTCGCCCGCTCGGGGTACCTTGACGGGGGGTGTTTCTATATTGAGGGGGTGGGGTAAACCCTAAGCCTTTTTATTTTTGCTAAGTGATTTTAATTTTTGCTAATCGTTTGCGCGGAACACTGTGTATGTGTGACGGGACTCTCCGTTGCCTATATTTGGGTGGTGCCCCTCCGGTGGGTCAGCCGGAGACGGACTTTTTTCGAACTGCCAACGGTCTAGCCGGAGACAAGTCGATTTTTTTTGGGCGATTTATCCGAAGCGGGCAAGGCGAATCCGAATCCATCATCATTCAATCGCTGTGGAAAATTACCCTAAAGTATACCAGAATGATATTATACATACATGGGGAAAGCGATCACTTTCCCTGTCGGACAAGTCGACACGATGTCGATGTGTCCGTGGCGCTTCTGCCTACCTTCTATATTGGAGAAAAGATCATGGCAAATACTGCTAACACTGCGACCTCTGCTGTCGCTTCGCCCGCTGTCTTGATGATTGGCGACCGTCCCGCTGTCGAGTTGCAGGACACAATCTTCACCATCGGTGAAGAAACCTTGGCGGCTGAGTCGCTGATGGCTCAGGGTAAGCAAGCACTAGATGTGCTCGATTCAAACCTGCACGATATTATCAAGGGCGCTTCGTATGAGGTGTTCATGTGGGTTCGGGATCAGCACAAAGCTGGCTCTATCGACAAGGGCAAGTCTGACGATGCGGCTCAGAAAATCTGGGAGCGTCAGATCAATCGCATTGGCTCAGCGTTCGAGTTCGTCAAGCCTAAGTCCGAATCCAAAGATGCTGAGCGCAAAGCGGCGAAGCGGGCTGAGGAAATCCAAAAGCTCGCCGAGTTTGGTGATGGCGAGTTGCTCGATCTGCGTGATGCTCATCTGCGCAAGGGAGATAGCAAGTCGATTGCTCAGGCTCAGAAACTGGCGAAAGAACTTGAGCGGCGCAATTCTGTGGAATTGGATGCCGAGAAAAACCAGCGCAAGGCCACTGCTGACAAGATCATTACCCGCGTAAAAGAGTTAGCCAAAGCGGGCACGGATGATGCTGACTCTATGCTGTATCAAGTCTTGATGTTGCTTAGCTAAACCCACGGGGCTTCGGCCCCTTTCGCTTCGCCCGCTACGCTTCGGCGTGGCGGGCTTTTTTTTGGCCTAGCGGTGGCTCTGCCCGCCCGATACCAGTTCCCCCGCAACGGGCCAGTCCGAGCAACGGGTTAGTCCAAGCCGCATGGCGGGCATGGACACATCGACAGCCCTGTCGACTTGTCTTTGAAGCATTAGGTTTTCGTTTTCACGCCCGCTACGCCCGCAAGGGGCCTCGCTTGGTGTGTAATCAGTCAAGTATTGGGCATGATTGATGACTTTTTGGATAGTAATAGCGGGCATGGCCCTAATAAGAGCAAACTACTTTCCCCACCTAGCAACGCAATGCCCAATTATAGAAAGTCCCTAAAAAGGTGCGTGCGGATAGCAAGACTGTATTTAACCTCTGTGGCTTATATCGACCTTTTATCCCGAATTTTCGCAAGTCCTTGATTTTCCTAGGTTTCTCTCTCTTCTTCTATCTTAAAAGATAAATAATATAAGAGGGACTAGTCTTTTTTTGAGATTGAGAGAAAAGGTTTTTCCAAGCCCCGACCCCACCCGACCCCGCACCGCCCATCGCCAAAAAAATCTTCCCTCTCTCTCAATTCCAAAAAAAGCTCAATCCGTTTCTTTCTTTTGTATTTAAACGGCTCAACCCCTTGACATCTCTCTGTACAGCCCATATCATCTGACTGTGGTATAGAAAGTCAGTATAAAACACAGTGTGTTCGTACAGTCTTGCTATCCGCATTGACCCTCTTAATATAACCTTGCTAAAGGACGCCATCATGCCAAGAAAGCTCAAATTCGCCAACGCTGACGACCTGATCGACAACTGCGATGTCGTCGACGGCTGCTTCATCTGGAGGCACAAACACGGACTTTCTATAGATAACCCATGTCTTGCCCCACTTTCGCCCCTTGCCGTTGCCCTGCAAACGACCACCATCGTTCGTGCCCTATTCATCACCTGTAGGTTCCTTCCAGCATCGGGACGGCTCGTTAAGTGGTGCAACACCCCCAACTGCGTCAACCCCTACCATCATTCCGAAAGCCGCAAAGTGGTGGAGTACCGGACGAGGCAAGGCGGGCAAGACGGGACGGGCTTCTACACGGGCCTCCTCCCCGATCAGGAGAAAATCCGCCATATGCTTCCATCCGAGGCGGTCATCTCGCAGACCAGCCCAACTCGACCCGCCACGATCAAACTCCTGATTGCAGCGGCAGCATCAGCGGGCTTCGATTGCCAGAAGCTCCCCGCATCCAAACTCCAGCAAAAAATCTCCAACGCTCACCGATCCGTAGCAAGCGACGAGCCCACCGCGCCCGTTCTGGTTCTCTCAAGCCGCCTGACCCCCAAGCGGGCAGAGCGCACCGAGGAAGAAGAAGCCGCACTGAAGAAAGAATCGGACGAGTGGATGACCACGGGAATCTTTGCCGCCATCGAGGAGCGAAAGAAAGCCAAGATCAAGAAGATGATTGCCGATTGGGACGAGTAACCCAGAAAGCGGACGAGGTGCCTATAACACGGACAGCCCCTTGACAAAGTCTAATTAGTATGCTATAATGTACTTTGTACATTAGATGAGTTAACGATTGTGTTACTCGCTAGCGTACAGCGGACTTTTCGTCAGCCTGTCGACTTGTCCGCTTTGTTCCTTCTTTATTGGAGTTCTTATGACTACCCTCAATCATGACGAGCACAACGCTCGCCTCATCGAGCAATGCAAACCAATCGTTGAGTTGCATCTTAACCATCTCATCACCGACTACGAGTTGCTCAGCAAGCTGGCGGAGTTTGCATCTCAGGCGTTCATCCCCAACGTCAACACCTTCGACCGCAACACGGGCTTGAAGTACACGCCCGCTATGGTCATCGAGTACATGAACAAGCGCACCAAGGAGCTGGCATGAAACTCACACCCTTCCAACGCTTCGAGCGTGTTGTGTTCCTGTTGTGCATCATCGTTGTGCTGCTCGACCTGTACTACTGGAGACCGTAATGAAGAGCGCATTCAGAATGAACCTGCGCGAGTACATGGCTTGCGATTGGATGGAATTCAAGCCCACCGTCAAGCGGGCAGTGCTTGAGATGGGTTGCATCTTTGCCACTGCCGAAGCCAAGCGGGCGGGTATACCCTACACGCCGCTGTACTGGAACCAGATCAGCAATGGTAAATGGCTCTATTCACTTTGGGAAATCGAATGAGATACATAGCTAGAGAATACGATGACGTTGGCGTAGCAGCCGACGACATGAATTGGCGTCACTGCACACAATGCGGTGATGACATGCACTCAGAGCGGTGGGCCTTGGGCTACCGACTCTGTTTGTTTTGCGGCGAAGAAGCCGCACAGACCGAACGCGCATCTTGGTGCGTTGTTCAGCCGTATGGCAAGGGGCCGTATATGTTGGTGACCGAGGCGTCTGCACCCCAGACACTAAAAGACACCAACCAGAAAGCCACCCGATCGGATTAATCGACATGGTGTCGATGACTCCGCCAACCGCCCCGTATGGGGCAACACTCTTTTATTAGGAAATCAAATGTCAGATATCAAATTCACCCGCCGCGTCAACTTCACAGAAACGGTTGACTTGCTTCTCAACTCGGGCCACAACAGCGTTCACCTGCAAGGCGAGCCGGGCGTTGGCAAGACGGCTATTCAGGATGTACTGGTTGAACGTACAGGGTTCCGTAAAGTCTATATCGACGGGCCGAACACCGATGTGGGTCAGGCGGGCATGCCCATCCCCAACCACACCTCGCGTACGCTGGACTTCTACCCTGCCGATTACTTTGGTTTGCATCTCAACGTGCCGCAGATCATCATGATCGACGAGTGGACCAAGACCGATGACTATGTGCGTAACACGCTACACCCGCTGTTGCACGAACGCCGCTTGGGTACATTCAACCTGCACCCAGAGACTATCGTGTTCACAACGGGCAACATGGACGGGGACGGAGTAGGCGACAGTGCGAAGGCGCACACTCGTAACAGGCAGACGTGGATGACCTACATGAAGCCCACTGCTGAAGAATGGCTGGTGTGGGCGGGCAATGCGGGCGTGGCCCCCGAGATCATGGCGTGGGTCACCGAGTATCCGCACTGTTTGGCATCGTACATGGACGGTGGACAGAAAGAGAATCCATATATCTTCAACCCGTCGGACGCATCGCAGGTTGCGTTTGTCTCGCCTCGTTCGTTGTTCAAAGCATCGCACTGGGTTAGCGTTCGTGATCGCATCACACAGAACTCGTTGATTGCGGCGCTCGATGGCACTGTGGGTATCTCTGCGTCTCGTGATTTGCAAGCATACATCACGCTTGCCGATCAGCTCCCGACCCGTGACGCTATCGAGCGTGACCCCGATGGTGCTGTGGTTCCGACCAGCCCTGCGGCTCAATGTATCTTGATGTTCAAGGCCGTGACTGCTACCAAACGGGAGACGTTCGGTACATGGATGCGCTATGTCAAGCGTATGCCGAAAGAAGCACAAGCGTTGTTCATCAACAGCTTGCTTGAAGTCAAGACGCAGAAGGCATGGGCGCTTGCTCATCCTGCGTTCGTAGCGTGGGCTCGTGAGAATCAGTATATGTTTGCTGGCTTGAAAGGATAACAAAATGATTAAGAAACTAACCGCTGAACAGCGCATAGAGTTGGTACACGTTAGCCTCATGCGCTCGTCTGAGTTCGCGTTGTTCGCGGGCTTGTTCATGGTGGGCAAGACGAGCGTGGTCGACCTGCCGATCACTGCCCGCACCAACGGGCGTGACGCACAGTACGGGCGCGAGTTCGTGAATGGGTTGAGTGACAAGGAGCTTGCCTTTCTTGTGCTGCATGAGAATATGCACAAGGCATACCGCCACCTAACAACGTGGAAATCGTTGCATGACATCGACCATAACTGTGCAAATCATGCGTGTGACTACGTCATCAACATTCAGCTCGTCGACCTCGACCCGAACGAGAAGCTGATCGCCATACCCCGTTTAGACGGTAAGGTGATGGGCTTGCTCGACCCTGCGTATCGTGGGATGGATACACGCCAAGTGTTTGATATCCTGCGCAAGAAGAAGAAAGAAAAGGGCGGCGAAGAAGGTGAGGAAGGTGAAGACGGCGGCGACGAAGGTGGAGTCGGCGGCAAAGGGAAAGATCGTCAAGATGGCGATAAGTCCGGGCATGGCGGGTTTGACGAGCATGACTGGAAGGAAGCAGTTGATGGCATGACCGAGGAGGAGAAGCGAGAACTTGCTGACGACATCGACCAAGCCCTGCGGCAAGGCGGTATCTATGCGGGCAAGGTCGGTGGCAAGATGAGCCGCGAGATGGCAGAGATGCTGACACCCAAGGTCAACTGGCGTGAGGTGTTGCGTAGGTTCATCAAGACCAGCCTGAAAGATCGTGATTCTCCGTCATGGCGCAAGGCTCACAAGAACTACCTGTGGCAAGACATCATCCTGCCGTCGATCATGGGCAAGCGCATCAAGCACTTGGCTGTGGGTCTCGATACATCGGGTTCCATACAAGGGCCGATCTTGGATGCGTTCCTGTCGGAGTTGAACAAGATCATCAAAGACGTGAATCCAGATCGCGTCGATGTGATGTATTGGGATACTGAAGTAGCAGGTCATGAGACCTATACGGGCGCGAAGGGTGACATCGTGAAACGCACCAACCCTGTGGGTGGTGGCGGCACTGACCCCGACTGCGTACCTGTGTTCATGAAAGAGAACGGCATAGCCCCTGATGCGCTTGTCATTCTCTCGGATGGGCATATGCACAGTGAACCGGCGAACTGGGTCGGGGGTAAGTATCCGGTGCTGTGGTGCATCATCGGCAACGATAGCTACACGCCACCCCGTGGCCAGCTTGTCAATGTGAAGGAGTAAGTATGAAAACGTACGAAGTAGAACTGCAACGCACGAGCTACATCACCGTCACGGTGGAGGCTGAGAGCGAGGACGAAGCTGAGAAGAAAGCGTGGCAGCACATCGAGCACAACTGCGTCAACATCAGTGACTCAGATTGGAATTGCGAATCAATCGAGGAGATATTCACATGAACTACGAAGACGAAGTTATTCTGAACGTGGAGAGCGGGCGGTACGTGCTCTCGATGGACGAGGCAATGCGTGTGGCTGAGATACTAGGCGCGGCTGTGACCGTCGGCACTGAGTGGCGCAAGGGTACGTCTGACTTTGTGGTCTACCGCAAGGTGAACCCAATGTCGGCATCGATCACTCCGTTTCACGGCGCACTGCGTATGGAAGTGGAATCAAACATGCGTGAGAAAGAGAAGAACCCATGAAAGAAAGCCTGTACGCAATCAACCTGAACCGCGAGACGTTCGACCTGTTACAGGACGTGCGCGGGGAGTTGACTGCATCGCTTGGGTTTAAACCCACGAACGGTCAGGTGATTCGTCACTTGATCGCCTTGTACTTCAACGAAACGGAATGGCCGACAGCTTGTCGGTAAATCCAAGGAGAACACTATGCCTTTATTGGTTAAGGAACGTGGACGAGTTGTCCATGTGAAAGAAGAGCATCCAAAGATTGGGAGTAGATCAGGAGAGAACCTGACGTTACAGCAGTTCAAGAGACTGCATTACTTGGGCACGCTGTCAGAAGGCATGTCTATTATTCAACGCGCTTTATTGAAACGAGGAAACTGAAATGGGATACAACACAGCATGCGTGCGAAGACTGCACGACTTTGCACAGGCAAAGAAATGGTACACGGGCACGCCCCCTATCCGTGGCAACCCGAACAACATTCGGCCCTTGGGTAGCCGCCGTCATCACTATATGGCGAGCATGGCCATGCCCGACGACGACACCGTCGACTTGTGCTTCTTTAGCAAGCCGTTCGTGCGGTGGCACGCAGACGACACGTTTGAGGTCTTTTGCCCAACTTACTACTCTGCGTTCACGCCAGACAACATCACGCCGTTCCTGCCTAACACTATGCGTATGAAGTGGGTAAAGACTCGCTTGTTCTTGATGTACGGGGACAAGGGTTACTTGATGCAGCCGGGGGATGTGTTCAAGTTCTCCAAGGTGGGCGACAAGTATTTCTTTCTCAACAAGCCTGTTGCGTATGCGTTCCGTAAACGCAGGGGCGTGCTCGACAAAGTGATGAAGAAGTACGAGCCGTTCCGTGATTGGCTAACGATCGTGACTGCAATCACCAACGAGATACCGCATGACGAGCGCCATTACATTGAAGAAATGTTCAGCGGCGTAGCGGGCGTGGCTACATACAAGCAGGTCGAGGAGGAACGTGACAAGCGTAGTAAGAATAACGAGCCGTATTCTTACGCACTGAGCGAGTTAATCAATCGGTTGTGGAGAGCACCGTACAGTAACTACCGCTGTGCGGGGTTCTGCACTGACCACTGCGCTGTGCTGGACAAGTGGGTGACGAGCGACAACGCCGAGGATTGGGTGAGCGCCATGAAAGTTATCGCCTTACGCTACGGGCAGTATATGTACAGGCAGGAGGTTTACAAACTCAAGTTTGCCGAGGCCGACCGTGTACTGCAAGAGATCGCATCACACCTGCACCGTGACAAGGTGTTTGAGATTGTGCGTCTACCCGATGGCAAGATACCGAGCCGCACAAACGCCAAGTACTTCAACAGCTACAAGCTGCCAACCTTCGAGGAATTATCGACATTCGGTCGATAAGTCCGTTAATTAACTTTCAAACTTTCAAGAGGATATCATGATGCTAGAGAATACGACTACGGTCACCAACCCCGGCGCTAACGCAAACGTACTTCCCATGTCATTGTCATCAATGGCAATGCTGGTCGAGTTGCGTATCAGTACGTGGACTGCGCGTAAGCGTGACAACGAAACCACAATGGAGATCAATACTTCCAAGGAAGCCGACCAAGACTCGGGCTCGGTGTACAAGTACCTAATGGCGGGCAGTGACCATCTCAAGAAGATAGAGAAGTATGCGGCCAAGTGTCGTGCGTGGAACGGTACGCAGACCCTGCCTTGGATGAAGGGCATTGGCTTACTGCCGATGGAGAACTTTTTCAAGTATCGGGAACAACTTGCAACGATGGAGGCCAACTACTTTGCGTTGGTCAGTGACTTCATTGCCGCCTACCCGCAACTCAAGAACGATCAGGCGTTCAAGCTAGGCAAGTGGTACAAGGCCGACGAGTTTCCTGATGTAGAGACGTTGCCCCGTAGGTTCAAGTTCGAGTACAACTTCCTGCCTGTGCCAGAGAGTGGTGACTTCCGCATCAACTGCGAGGCCCGCATCAAGGCTGACTTGCAAGAACAGTACGAGAAGATGTTCAGCGACAAGTTAGCGGAGGCGATGCGTGACCCGTGGGACAGGTTGCACACCATGCTCAATCGCATGGCTGAGCGACTGACTGACAACGAGGACGGTGATCGTAAGATTTTCCGTGACTCGATCATCGACAACGCCGTAGAGCTTTGCGACTTGCTGACTCGGTTGAATGTGACGAAAGACCCTGAGCTGGAGAAAGCGAGACGTATGCTTGAGCAGGCGGTGACAAGCACTGACATCAAAGACTTGCGGGCGATGCCGAGTGCGCGGCTTGAGCTGAAGACTGATGTGCAAAATATTCTCAACAAATTTCAATGGTGACAACATGGCAAACTTTGCAAACATACAACTTCATACAGGGTTCGTTGTCGACCCGTTCCTCTCGGAGCTGGTGGATAAGATCGCCCTGCGTAATCCAACCTACACGATCGGTACCAAAGGCATAGACGAACAAATGCGCGAGCGGTTGTCGAGCGTTCGCCCTCGCGGGCGTGGCAATTTCAACGAACGTGTGGACGGGCTGCGTTATATCTACAAACTCAACGTGCACTGCGGCTCGGAGCTTCTCGGCTCCATATCCGTCGACGTGCGGTACGTGCGTACCAGTGGGTCTGAGCTTGTGTACTGTATCAACTCATGGCGCATCAACAATGAGCGCGGCAGTCAGAACGTGACGAAGACCGCCAAACTGGATGTGGCCGTACGCACAGCCAAGCGTGTATTCGTTCCACAGAATATGAATGAGTTGATGGAACAGACTGAAAACACAGTGAGCAACTCAATGAGGGATACACTGATGGACTTGCGTAGGCCCATAGCGTCGGGCCATTTGGTGGGCAGGACTATTGACTTGCATCACTATCTGTACTTACATCTCAACAACATGGAGATACCACCCGAATTGAAGCGAGATGTAGAGCCAACATTTACTTCGGCCAAATATCACAATGCAATGTCGGAGTATCGGCTTGCCAACCACATGGCTAACATGCCGTATAGATATTACCGCGCACACAACGGAGGTTACATACATTGGCGGCAGGATACGCAAGACAGCGGGACTGCTGTGTCGCAAGACAACAGGACTGCTGTGTTCAGCGCGTTTGAGGAGCTATCTGAACAAACACAGAATCACATATCTGTGCTCCAGCTTATGCAAGACAACGAGCTTGTGCTCGACGTAGGTTACAGATACAACGGAGACTGCTTCGCTGTTGTAGACCATACTTAACCAACCAACTGACCCGCCTAGTGCGGGTCTTTTTTTGTCTGGACACATCGACAAGTTGTCGACGAATCCGCAACCCTATTAGTGTTTCCACCTACAAAATATTTTTTAAAAAAGCCTTGACATAGTCTAGCTGTGCCGCTATATTTAAGGCATGGCACAAACACCAGAAAAGAAAGTCAAGGACAAGGTAACGGCGTTACTCAAGCAGTACGGCGCTTACTACTTCTACCCACCGAGCAACGGCTTTGGCCGTGCTGGTATCCCAGATATCGTAGGCTGTCTGCACGGTCACTTCATAGCGATTGAGTGCAAGGCGGGCGGTAACAAACCCACGGCATTGCAACTGCGGGAACTTCAAAGTATATACCTTGCGGGCGCGACTGCGTTGCTCATCCGCGAGAGCAACATACATGAAGTAGAACAACATCTCCAATACATCAAGGAACAACACCATGCTGACCAAGCTACTGCGCTGGCCCATCCCCGATCAAATCAAAGCTTTGTTAGAGAAGATTGACAACGAGGGCGCGGCCCTTGATGCCAGTTCCCGAAGGAAGATTGAATCGTTGATACACGTGGACAATCTGACGCGATACGAACGGTACTTGCTTAAGCAGGGATTGGCTAAATACGAACGGGCTAAGACCTTGGATAAGGCCATGTGCATCGTACTCAATCAGGAAGATGAACGTGATAAGGCTGAACAAATTATTTCCAAAATGACAACGGCCATGTGGAACGGAACAGTGCCGGGGCAGCAAACCGTTCACCCGTTGCAAAACGCCACATACACCGACCCCCGTGCGGTCTACGGAAACGCCATCAAATGATTACCATCGACTTTGAGACGTTCTACTCCAAGGACTTTTCGCTCACCAAGCTGACGACCGAGGAGTACGTGCGTGATCCGCAGTTCCAAGTGATTGGGCTGGCGGTCAAAGTGAATGACGAGCCCACCGAGTGGTTTTCCGGTAACCATCAAGCAACGGCTGAGTGGATCGCGGGCTTCGATTGGGCGAATCATTTCGTGTTAGCCCATAACGCTATGTTCGACGCCGCCATCCTGACATGGGTGTTTGGTCAGAAACCCAAGGCGTGGCTTGATACGCTGTCAATGGCACGGGCCATGTTCGGTACGCAGGTGGGCGGCAGTCTCCGTGCGTTGGTTGAACATTTCGGTCTGGGTGCAAAGGGTACAGAGGTTGAGGACGCCAAGGGCTTTCGCCGTGAAGACTTCACTCCCGAGCATCTGGCCCAGTACGCAAGCTACTGCATCAATGACGTTGACCTGACGTACAAGCTGTACGGTGAGATGAACAATGGCTTTCCTGTATCAGAGAAGCGCCTGATTGACATCACCATCCGCATGTTCAGCGATCCACTGCTGGAGCTCGACACTGAGCGCCTTGAGCAACACTTGATCGGTGTGCGTGAGCGCAAAGAGAAGTTGTTCACCGATGCCCAGATTACCAAAGAGGTACTCAACAGCAACGCGAAGTTTGCAGAATTGCTCGTACAAAATCGTGTTAGGCCACCGATGAAGATCAGTCCGGCTACGGGCAAAGAGACCTATGCGTTCGCTAAGAGTGACAAAGAGTTTATGAGCTTGCTTGAGCACGAAAATGAAGTTGTGCAAGCATTGGTTGCGGCTCGTGTTGGCGCTAAGTCTACGCTCGAAGAAACCCGCACCGAGCGTTTCATATCCATCGCCAAGCGCGGGCCGATCGGCGGCGCTCTTCGTCGCCTACCTATTCCGTTGAAGTACTATGCGGCCCATACCGGGCGGTGGGGCGGGTCCGATAAGGTCAACTTGCAGAACCTGCCGAGCCGTGGCGCGGAGGGCGGCAAGCTCAAGCGTTGTCTGGTTGCACCTCGCGGGCATGTCATCATCGACTGCGACTCGTCTCAGATCGAAGCCCGTGTGTTGGCGTGGCTGGCGGGCGAGAACTCTATCTTGCGCCTGTTCTCAGAGAAGAAGGATGTGTACAAGCACATGGCCAGCGCGATCTTCGGCGTAGCGGAGAACGAAGTGTCGGCTGACCAGCGATTCATTGGCAAGACCACCGTGCTTGGCGCGGGCTACGGCATGGGCGCGATCAAGTTCCAGATGCAGTTGTCCTCGATGGGTAAAGAGTTAGACATCGACATGTGCAAGTACATCATCAAGCAGTACCGTGCGGTCAACGTCAACATCTCGTCGTGGTGGACCCATCTGAGTACCACCGTTATGCACAAGATGCTCCAGAACGAACCCGCCGAAATTGACAGCGTTGGTCTTATGCAGTTGTCACCGTTCACGGGCATCCTGTTACCCAACGGGCTGTATCAGAACTATCCAGAGTTGACCCGCCACAGCAATGGCGAGTTCACTTACATGACACGGATGGGACCGAACAAACTGTACGGCGGCAAGATCGCAGAGAACCTGTGCCAAGCCGTGGCCCGTTGCATCATCGGCGAACAGATGATCCAGATTGAGAAGCGGTATCGCGCAGTGTTGACCGTGCACGATGCCATCGCTTGCGTAGTGCGTGAGGATGAGGCTGACGAGGCCCGCGCCTACATCGAAGAATGTATGAGGACTCCCCCCGCATGGGCGCGTGGGTTGCCTCTTAACTGTGAGTCCGGCATGGCTCAAAATTACGGAGATTGTTAATGAGTAAGCCTATTACATGGTCGTACAGTACGCTGTCGTTGTATCAGCAGTGTCCTAAGAAGTACTACCACCTCAAGATTGCCAAGGACGTTGTTGAGCCGCCGGGCGAAGCAATGATGTTCGGCAACAAGATTCATAAGATTGCCGAAGAATACATTGCCAAGGATGTACCTATTCCAGAAGAACACAAAGAGATCGAGCCAGCACTCGCGTCCATAAAGGCCATGTCGGGCGATAAGCTGTGCGAGAACAAGCTGGGCCTGACCGCTGACCTCCAGCCGTGCGGGTTCTTCGATAAAAAAGTTTGGTGGCGCGGCATCGCTGACATCATCATCCTGCAAGGCGATCGCGCTCTGACCATCGACTACAAGACGGGCAAGAAGAGCCAGTACGCCGATCTAAAACAACTGGAAGTGCTGTCGCTTGCGATCTTCAAGCACTTTCCGCAAGTCAAGAAAGTCAAAGCGGGCCTGATGTTCCTGTTCGCTGACGATTTCGTTAAGGCTGAGTACCTTGCTGACGACCAAGAAGCGACTTGGGGTCAGTGGGTTTCAGATGTTGGGCAGTTGCAGTCATCGGTTGAAAACGATATCTGGAACGCCAAGCCCAACTTTACATGCCGTGGCTGGTGCCCGGTTACATCATGTGTTCACAACCAAGGAAAGTAAATGGCTAAAAAGCAAACCATCACAAACAAAATTCTCGAACTGTTAAACAAAGACCTGAACAGGCCAGCTAAAGAGATTGCCAAGATAGTGGGAACTTCGACTTCTTATGTGTATTCCGTAAAACACAAAAGTTTAAAAACTTATGCTGAGAAAAACAAGGCCGCAATTGCACGGCACGTTTACCCCAACGTCCTTGTCTACGAAGACAGCAGGCTGAATCTTAGCAACGGAGTGATTGAAAAAGTTGCAAAAGAACTGGGGCCAAACCCCCCCGTCCAACCGTTTGACAAGCCAGAGAAATGGGTCACCTCGTTCTTGGGTACAACGATCGCCAAAGACGACATTACAAATTTAACCGACGAGCAAATCGGGCGCTTGCGTTTGAATCTTGAGAAACCCAAGCAGCGCATGCAAGCCAGTGAGATTGAAATGATTGAGCCGCAAGCCGATCCAGTCAATCATCCAGCGCACTACAAAGCGGGCGGTATTGAAACGATCGACTTCATCGAAGCCAAGAAGCTGAACTACAACTTGGGTAACGTGGTGAAGTACATCGCCCGTTCCGACTTGAAAGGCAACCGCAAGCAAGACCTTGAGAAAGCCCTGTGGTATCTCAACAGGGAACTGGGCAATTCATGAGCCATGATGACAACTTGCGGGATTTAGCCGCGATGTTTGCCATGAACGGGTTGATTGCGCGGGAGAGTAGCGGAGCGTTTAACTTCGCTGTTCACCCGCAAGACCCGTGGCGTGTGGCTCAATGGGCCTACGACGTTGCTGACCAGATGATGCGGGTGCGGGAGAACAAGGAGTGCGCCCCGCCTCCACTGCCCGAAGACTATGGGATCGCATCCCTCAAACCACGCAGAAAGAAAGCAGAGTAAATGCCCGATGAATTAAACACACTGTTAGAGATAGCCACGAGCGTTCTGATTGTTGTCACTTTTGTCTTGTTCATTTCGTTCTGCGCGTGGATGTATCCGTCAATGACGGAGGTCAAAAAGATGGACTGCTCGATGGTGGAGTTTTCACCAGACGTAGCGTTGGAAGTTAAACAAGCATGCCGAGAGGCGAGGATGAAGAGATGAAAACAATCATTCATGTAAATCAACACGTCATCAAAGCCAACGCAAAGAATGGTGTAAACGACCCTGTGCTGACGGTTAAAACTTACAAGACCACAACCTACGCTCACGAAGTCACGATCAACGGGCCAAGCAGAGTAATCTATTCAGAAAAGCCTCTGTCCTGCGGTGCGCGAGTGTGGATTGAAACACAAGCCGAAGTATTCATTGACAAGGAGTAAAAAATGACTGAACGCAAGTGGCCCGACAATTGGCCTTTCCCACCTTACCCACTTAGGAGTGAAGCATGACTGACGATTTTTATACAGCCAAGGGCGAATACAAACTTTTTACCCAGCCCGGTAGGTCCGAATGGAAGTGCTACATGTTTGGCAACAAGCCTGAAATCAACGATGGGCTTGCGTATGTTCCCGCTAAAGGCCAAGAGCCAAATTGGTTTGTACGCTGGATGATGAAGATTTGTTTTGATTGCACATGGGTAAAGGAGCAATTATGAGCGGCTGGAGAAAACGAACCATTATGGAGATGGCGCGGGAGGCTGGGTTTGAACAGGCGGGTCACGATTCTTTCCAAGAACTCACTGCTCGTGTTGAAGCTTTTGCCGCTATGGTGCGTGAAGATGTCTTGGCACAGCAGGAGCGAAACTTCTGCCCCCGATGCGGTAAACGCACACGAGACCTGACACACATCCACACTTGCACACCACCACAGGATAAGCACCATGCAAATACCCAAGCACCTACGTAAACAACTCAAGGAATACGAGTCGGCAGGGTTCCATGTCACTGATCTGGAACGAGCCGCAGGGTCACACTACAAAGCAAAATTTGCGGAGTTTCCTGACCTTGTAGTCCTAACGGCGAGTACCATTGAATCACGAGCCCTAAAGAACAACATCGCCATGTTCAAACGCATGGCCAGACAAACGGAACACGTATGAAAGAAATCCCACTCTCCCCATTTCGCTGGAAAGAAGACCCGCGCCCAAGTATTTTTTATCTTGACCCGCACTTTCGCAGTCGCCAGAAAGCTGGCTTGATTGAGGACACCACAGGTCTTGGATACAAACAGTTCGGCACATACAGCCGAGCCGCAAAACCTTCACCCAATAAGCATGCAAATAGCTATGACAAAATCCCGACACCCAGAAATACGTGAGTTGTTGTTAGCATCTGAAGACGGCTTAACCGTAACCCAAATGGCTCGCCATTTTGCCTGTAATCCTGACACCCTGTACACCACAATGAAAATGGTGTGGGGGGTCTACATTGACCGATGGATGGGGCCAAAACGCGGGCAGTACGAAGCTGTTTACATGTGCGTTGAAATCCCGCCCAATGCCCCCCACCCAAAAGATTAGTTAGGTCTTAGAAAGGAACCCTGCTATGCCATACGTAAACAAACCCCGCCCCTACAAAAAAGAATATGAGCAACAAAAAGACCGAGGAGAACTTGACAACCGAATGGAGCGCCAACGCGCTAGACGCGCAATCGACAAGACAGGCCGTGACGCCGACCATGACGGAAAGGCTGACAAACGCGAAGGCAAAGATGTTGCACACATCAAGGCTTTATCTACTGGCGGGTCGAACGCAGACGGCGTGAAGATTGAGTCAGCCGCAAAGAACCGTTCGTTCAAGCGCAGCTCCAATCACGGGCTTGTATCCGAGACCTCTACGAAAGAACGTAAGAAAAAATGAAAAACTATAAGTGGCCAAGGCCAATGGGGTTTACCCCTTTTGACCATCAGCGCGAGACAGCTCAGTTTCTGTCCAGCAATGCGCGGGGCTTTTGTTTTAACGAGCAAGGCACGGGCAAGACGGCCTCTGTCATTTGGGCGGCGGACTATCTCATGACGGCGGGCATTATTAAGCGTGTCCTCGTAGTATGCCCCCTGTCCATTATGCAGTCCGCATGGCAAGCTGACCTGTTTAAGTTTGCTGTGCACCGCACGGTGGATGTGGCCTACGGTAGCGCCGACAAACGCAAGCGAATTGCCAACAGTTCAGCGGAGTTTGTTGTCATCAATTACGACGGTATCCCTGCGATTGCAGAATCCGCCATCGCCAACAAGATGTTTGATCTGATCGTTATCGACGAGGCCAACGCCTATAAGAACGTACAGACAAAACGCTGGAAGCTGATGAAGAAACTTGTCACGCCCGACACATGGCTGTGGATGCTGACGGGCACACCCGCCGCTCAGTCCCCTGTGGATGCGTACGGGCTGGGCAAGCTGTGCGTACCTAACCGCGCCCCACGATTCTTTGGCGACTACCGCGAGTCCGTGATGCAGCAAGCCGGGCCGTTCCGTTGGGTCCCCCGGCCAAACGCTGAGCAGACAGTGTTTGATATGCTCCAGCCAGCGATCCGGTTTGAAAAAGCTGACTGCCTTGACTTGCCAGCGGTGACCCATGTGAGCCGCGTTGCCCCGCCAACGCCACAACAGCGCAAGTACTACAAAGAATTAAAAAATCAAATGCTGATGGAAGCTGCTGGTGAAGAAGTTAGTTCTGTTAATGCGGCGGCAAAGATGAACAAACTTCTGCAAATTTCTTGCGGCGCAGTTTACACAGACAGCGGTGCAATAATCGATTTTGATGTCAGCAACCGCCTTGCCGTGGTGGAGGAAGTGATTAACGAATCCAGCCACAAAGTGCTTGTGTTTGTTCCGTTTCGCCACACCATCACACTGTTGCAGGACTACATCACCAAAGCGGGCGTGAAGTGCGATGTGATCCACGGCGATGTACCAGTGAGCAAGCGTACGGAAATTTTCAAGAAGTTCCAAGAAACAAACGACTTAAAAGTGTTGGTCATCCAGCCGCAAGCTGCCGCCCACGGGGTTACCCTTACTGCGGCCAACACGATTATTTGGTACGCTCCCGTTACGTCGACGGAGACGTACCTGCAAGCCAACGCTCGTATTGACAGGCCCGGCCAGCGCAATCCGATGACTATCGTTCACATTGAAGGTAGCCCTGTGGAACGCAGGTTGTACACCATGCTTCAGAGCAACATCAACAACCATGAAAAAGTTGTTGACTTGTACAAAAAAGAGCTTGAAGAAGCTTGACAAAGTCTAGGTATAGACGCATAATATCCACACAACTAGGAGTTAAAAATGGAAGAAAAATCCGTGGACAAACTGTCCGCCGAATACATCTCTGTCCGTACGCGCAGAGACTTGCTCAAAGAAAAATTTGAAGCCGAAGACGCTCTGCTGGCAGAGCAATTAAGTAACATTGAGAGCCAGCTTCTGGAGGTGCTCAACAGCACTGATGCAGATAGCATCTCAACCTCACACGCTACTGTGATGCGCCGCGTATCCAAGCGTTACTCAACAACAAACTGGGACGCGGTGTACAAGCTGGTCGCTAAGCATGGGGCATTTGCTGTCCTTGAAAAGCGCATCCACAACACCAACATGCGCCAGTTTTTAGAAGAACATCCTGACGAGTATCCTGCTGGTCTGAATGTAGATAGCCGCTATGCGGTAACCGTGCGTCGTAAGACATCAACTTCGGAGTAAACCATGACACAAGTAACAACATTTAAACAAGACCTCCCCGCCCACTTGCAAAACGTCAAGTTGGACGACTTCACTAAAGCCTTCTCGTCCTCTGGCGGTAGCGTCAAGCGCATCACACTGCGCGGGCGTGTCTTCCGTTTGATTGATGGCGGCAAAGAAATTGCCAAGAACACCGATCCCTACATGGATGTTGTGATCGTCAATGGTAGCCGCGCTGTGCAGAAGACCTACTACGGCGCTGAGTACAACCCCGATGAGACCAGCACGCCAGACTGCTGGTCGAGCGATGGTGAGCGCCCCGATGCTGACGTGCCAGACCCACAGGGTGCACGTTGCAAGGAGTGCAAGCAAGCTATCAAAGGCTCTGCTGGTTCTGGTCGCGCTGCATGCCGCTACTCTATGCGTCTGGCTGTTACCATGCGCAACAATGTTGGCGGTGATATATACCAGTTGATCCTGCCGCAGAAGTCGTTGTTTGGTCAAGGCGATGTTGACCACATGCCCTTCTTGCAATATGCCAAGTATGTTGCACAGTCCGGCTACAACCTGAACATGCTGGCCACCCGCATGACGTTTGACACCGACAGTGACTTCCCCAAGCTGACATTCAGTAATGCTGAATTTTTGGATAAAGACACTTACGATGCCGCTATCGAACAAGGTGAATCCCCCATTGCAATCAATGCGGGTAAGCTGAACTTTACTAAGAAAGATGCCCCTGCCTTGCCCAAGATGATTGCACCCGCAGGCTCTGCCGCCGCGCAGATTGCACCGCCTGTTAAGCGCGAAGAAAAACCCAAATCCGCCGCCTCTAAAACGCCCGGCAAAAGCGGCTTGTCGACTTTGGTTGACGAGTGGGGGGATGAGTAAGTGATCGGATACTCACAGCGGGTCGTGCAGATCAACCGGAAAGCTGATTCAAAAAATGTCGGGGTTCAACTCGGCAGGTTCTGCATCAGCCGGGAGATTCCTGTGACTGACGTCATGGAGTTCTTCGGCGTTACCAAGCAAACTGTCTACAACTGGTTTGCTGGTAAGTACGAACCCGGTAATCTTTTTACCGCCGCGATTACGGAATACCTTAAACGCGCTCGGTGAGTTTCGGGGGTGACTAGCTCGACGGAGCGAAAGGGGATTCCGTCTGCCCCTCGTCACCCCCTCCTTTGTGATGGATTTAGGATTCAAAATGGCGGACATTGAATTGTTGCGTTGTGTAGTACCCGCCACTGATGGTTGGTACTGCACACTGGGGTTGCTGGATGGTAGACCACCAATTCAGGAATTCCACAAAACGCTGGAAGAAGTAGAAAAAGAAGCTGAGCGTTTGGTAAAGATGGGGCGTAATGCGTATTTCGGTTGCGGCAAATTTAAAACAGACGAGAATCGCGACGCATCAAACTGCGATATGTTGCAGTCGTTTTTTCTGGACATTGATTGCGGCCCCACAAAAGCTGTACCCGACAAACACGGGCGCATAAAAGGTTACATTGACCAAGATACAGGGTTTCAAGCACTCAAAGATTTGTGCAAAGCGCTCAAGTTGCCAAGACCCACGATTATAGATTCTGGCCGTGGCTGGCATGTGTACTGGCCACTGACTGAGCCAGTGGAACGCGACAAGTGGTTGCCCGTGGCGACTACGTTTAAATCCCGTTGCACTGAACTTAACATCATCATTGATCCTGATGTGCCAGCGGACGCCGCTCGGGTGTTACGTATTCCGGGTACGCTGAACTTCAAAGATGATCCGGCCAATGAAGTGGTGCTGATGCACACAGCACAGCCGATGACGTTTGAAGACTTCACGGCGTTGATGGGGCCGATTGTTCAGCCCAAGCCAGTGTTTGCACCCAAGCAGTTGGATGAGTTCACTCGCTCCCTGCTGGGTAATCGCCAGTCACGTTTTCGCACGATCTTTGACAAGACTATGCAAGGCAACGGCTGTGAGCAGTTAAAGTACTTGATGGAGAACCAAGCGGATGTTGAGGAACCGCTATGGCGGGCGGGGCTGTCTATTGCCAAGCATTGCGTGGACGGCGACAAGGCCATCCATATTATTTCCAAGAAGCACCCGCAGTACTCCGCCGATGCCACGGAGCGCAAAGCGTTCTCGATCAAAGGCCCATACACTTGCGATACGTTCAATGACTTCCGTTCTGGTGTGTGCCCAAGCTGCCCACACTGGAAGCAGATCAAGTCACCGATCGTGCTGGGCCATGAGATCGCCAAGGCCGACGAAACTAAACCAATCTTGGCAGTCGCTGCTGATGGCACAACCTCTGAGTTTGTTATGCCCGTCATCCCGTCACGGTACTTCCGTGGCAAGAACGGCGGCATCTACGCCTATGCCCAGAAGGGCGACGACGACACCGAGTCTGAGGACGGTGACGACAGCAAAGTTATATGCGTGTACGAGTACGACCTGTTTGTCATCAAGCGTATGTTTGACGTCGGGCACGGCGAGACGATCCTGATGCGGCTGACATTGCCGCGTGACGGGGTGAAAGAATTTACCGTATCTACGGAAGATTTGCTGAGTAAAGAAGAGTTCCGCAAACAAGTATCGTTCCAAGGTATTTTGGCCAAGCAAGGGCAGATGGCCAACATCCTGAACTACGTTATTGATTGCGCCAAAGAACTGCAAGTAGCACAAGAGGTGGAGATGATGAGAATTCAATTTGGCTGGGCGGACGACGACTCAAAATTTATTTTGGGGTCACGCGAGATTGGCCCAAGCTTTGTGAAATACAGCCCGCCATCGCGGGCGACACGGGAGATTGCATCAGCACTGCGGCCTATGGGCAGCATGGACGAGTGGAAAAAGATTATCAACGTGTACGACATGCCGGGCTTTGAGCCGCATGCCTTCGCAGTGTTTACAGCCTTCGGCGCACCGCTCATCAAGTTTATGGGCATCAAGGGCGGTGTTATCAACCTTGTGAACAACCGCTCCGGTACGGGCAAGTCAACGATCCTGCAAGTCATGAACAGCGTATGGGGCCACCCAGACGAGCTGATGCTCCAGTGGCGTGATACGTTGAACGTGAAACTGCACCGCATGGCTGTGATGTGCAACCTCCCGTTGGGTATCGACGAAGTGACAAAGATGAGCGGCGATGACTTTTCCGATCTGGCCTACAGCGCCACGCAAGGTGCGCCACGCCGCCGTATGAAAGCCTCGGCCAATGAGGAACGTGAGTCACAGGGGTACTGGGCCACGATGATGGTGTGCACATCTAACTCCAGCATGACCGACAAACTGGAGGCGCTCAAGGCCACCTCTGAGGGTGAGCTTATGCGGCTGATGCAGTACAAGATTGACCCAACCAGCAATCTGGATAAGCGCGAAGCCAAGCAGTTGTTCGGCAGACTTCAGACCAACTACGGCCATGCGGGCGGTATATACGCGCAGTACCTCACGCAGAATTTGGAGGAGATTATTGACCAAGCCATGAAGACTCAAGCCATCTTTGACAGCCGCGCAAAGATCGACACACGGGAGCGATTCTGGTCGGGCATGGCGGCAGCAAACCTGACTGGCGGGCTCGTGGCACAGAAGCTGGGCCTCCACGACATTGACGTATCCCGTGTCTTTGACTGGGCGGTCAAGGAAGTCATCACCATGCAGGGCAACACCCAGTTGCGCATGGAGGACTATGGCGCTGTGATTGGTGAGTTTTTGCTTAAACACAACCCTAACATTCTGGTCATCAACAAGCACAGCACATCTAAGTCAGGGATTGCATCCACACCGATCGTCAACCCACGAAGCGCAATCATGGTGCGCTATGAGCCTGACACCCGGCGTATATACATCATTCGTTCTGCCCTGCGTACGTTTTGCGTAGATAAACAGATTACATTCAATGACATGCTTGAAAGCTTGAGCCGCGACGGCTCTTACCTTGCGACCGTACGTGTCCGTCTGGACATCGGCACTGACACCCACGCGCCACCTGTGGAAGCTTTGGAGTTTGATTCCGACCTGCTCGGCGTAGCCCCACCTTCGGCCAATGAGAATTGATGGAGTAAGTTACGAATTGGACTGGCAGGAGTTCACCATTGGTAGCTCCTTTTTTGTGCCATGTGTTGGCGTCACAGCCGCAAAAGAAAGAATAGAGCGCAAGATGGCGCGGCTTGGCTTTGCCGTAATTGTAAAAATAGTTGTAGAGGACGGGGTTAGGGGCTTGCGGGTCTGGCGCAAAAAGAAGTAAACTAGGTGCGCAACCGCAGTTGCACTCCTTGTTGTTGGGACTTAAACACCCCGCTAGGGTAACTTAGCGGGGTTTTTTTTACGAGTTATCGTCCAGCACACCGCGCAGACGTTTGTCGATGTACAACCCGTTTTCAGTTTGCGCAGACTTGGTCATACGCTCCTTAATGGATTTCGTCAAAGTACCCGCTGGGATGGCCACGCTTGGGTGCTTGATGTTGAACTTGTCGATGCGGTCGTAAGCTGTTTCCAGCGTATCCGAATCGTTTGCCATGAATGCAATCCCGTAAAGGTTCAGCAGGTTCTGGCGTTCCTTCAAGATCGCTTGCTCTTGGCCCTTGATCGTGATGTTCTTGTATTGCAATTCAGCCACTTCGGCTGGCCGCAAACCAATAGATTGCATCAGCAAAGCAAACGAGCCCACATCCTCAACCAGCGGATCACCACGCAAAGTGTTTACGCCCTCGTTGGCATAGCGGGCAGCGACCAATGGGTTCTTGATGAACGCCGGGGCGATCATCTCTATTGCGCGGTCAGTATGGCCAGTATTAAACAACTTCATCGCCTCGGCTGCGTTAATAGCTAAACCAACTGTTGGGCCTAATTGTTCAACTAAGAACGACTGTAAAGCTTCAACTTCATCTTGGTTCTTGCGGCTATCGCGGTACCACATGTCATCGAGCTTTGTACGGCTGGCCAAATCCACGCCCGCCATGTTACCCACACCGCGTGTAAGCAACGTACCGGCGTTCTGACCAAACGTATCAGCAGCCCACTTGGTGAACTCCAACTCAAAGTCAAACACTTCTTCGTCGTCTTCATCCTTCAGGCCGTTGACCAGTGCGTTGGCAATCATTGCAACTGTGGAGAAACCCCACAATCCGGTCACGCCAGAGAAGATACCAGCCATACCCATTGTGCCAACAAACCGCGCCCGTGCTTCGCGGCGGTCTTCAGGAGACATGCCCTTCCACATGTTGATCGCGTTGTGGGTCAGGAAGAACGTCATCTGCTGCGGGAACTGCTTGAATTGCAACACCACACGAGCGACTGGGTTCTGAAAATAACGCGGCTTGTTTGCCGACGAGTAGTCAAACATCGACCGCTGCGTAGAGTCTTTTGCAACCGCAATAGATTCATCAAACGCAAGGGCTTGGTCTTTGTAATCTTTGCGCTGCGCCATAGCCGCACGGAACGCAGACATCGCCATCACTTCACGGTTGAACCGTTCAGCGTTGTGGAATAACGCCGACAGCAATTCAATACTCCTGTGGTACTTGCCACCGTAAGCATCCGTGGGAGTAGAGGCCAGACCAGACTGATCGTACGCAGCGGTAATGTCAATCACGCCGTCTGCTACAAATCGGTTGTAAGCGGCTTTGTCAATGCCGCTCAGTTCTGAAGAACGGCTCAACGATGGGAAGTCAACGCGGTTGTCACGGAGGCGTTTACCCCGTTCGACGGAGAAGCCCGTGGCAATGATCTGGCCAGCAACTTGTTTCATGTGCCAAAGAGCGTTTACCGTTGCCTGTGCGTAAGACATCTTTGGGTTGGCTTTTACTTCTTGCCCAACCAAAGTAGGCAAGCCAATAATCATGCCGCCTAATACGTTGACGATTGCCGATGCGGGCGCGGTCAGGTACCATACAAACCCCACGTTGGACAGAAACGATGGTATTGTTCCGACGTCTGTTGGGTTGAGCATCAGACCCAAACGCCGTTCCATTTCTTTTACGTAATCGCTCAGCTCGTTGTTCTCGCGGGACAACTCAACATTACGAGCAGCCCCAGCTTCACTACGATCTTTGATCTGCAATCGAGCCGCTTCAATGTTAGAGAATAAATCGGGCGCGTGCTCAAACCGGGCCAGTTGGTAGGCCATGTGAAATGACGAAGCAGCAAAGTTACGCAGGGCGTCTTCTGAGTAACCAGCCACGTTGTTGCGGTGCATGAATTGGCTTCGGAAGCTGTGCTCTGGCTGGTTGGACAAGAAGCTTTGGTACAAGCTGTCCTTCAACTCTTGCTTTTGCGCGGCGGCGGTTGGACCCGTAAAGTTGGTGCTATCAATTGCCTCAAACGCACTCTTCAAAAAGTTTGATTGCTGGGCGTGTAAGTCCATCTGCTGCGCGTATTCGGAACCTTCCTTGATAGAATCTTCCAAGGATGGGTCTTGCGCAAGGCGCTCAGCCATGTGCATTTCTTTTTGGCCCGCTGTCTCAAACATGTAGTACTCGCGGTTTTTGCCAGTGCCAACCTGATACCAGAATCGCCCGTGGCGCATCAGTGGGAAGTACGGCCCTTTGCGTTTGTTCTTTTCAAACTCGTTGCGAATTTCAGTAGTTGTTGCTTCCGACACACCAAGCTGTCGCATCTGGATAATGCGTCGATTCATGACCTGCTTGTACTCAGAATAGCGGCGATCGTAGAAGTCACGAGCCTTACGGTAGATTTCTTTTGACTGCGGCGTGAGTGCATACCAGTCCTGCATCAACTGCACGTTGGCGTTACGCTGATTGGGCGTTGCCACATCTGGGTCTACTTCCGCGATGGTGGCAGCGTGCATAACTTTGGCCAACGCCCGAGACTCCTCGGGGTTAGACGATTGCATGCGTTCCCATGTCTTGAGAATATCGCTCGACTCTTTCAAGATACCGTTCTTGCGGGACAGGAATTCTTCGGTTACGCGAATGAAGTTGTTTACCTGCGGAATACGGTTACGCACCAGATCGCCGATCTGACGCAAAGTCAGGAAACCCAACAAAACAGGACGCAAACTAGCCTTGGCGCTGTTGTATGCAATCGGGAACGTAGTTTTAACTTCACTCCAACTTTTTGGGTGTATTAACTTACCTATAGCTGTAGGAGTGTTCTGCAAACCGGGCGGGGTGGGTCTGGCCATCGCCGCCGACATGGCCTTGGGGCCAGTGGTTTCAGTTGCTACATCAAACGAGATTGGGCCGCTCATCATGATGTCGGTGGCGTTCATCACCTCAACCATAACGTTGCTCTCAGCATCTGACGACACGCCAAACAACTTCTTAATAGCGCTTGTGAACTCGTTCCAAACAGAGATTGGAGCGGCCTTGTAACGAATGGCGCGGAGCAATGCTTGCAACTCAGGGTTGGTCATTGCTTCCGAGACAAACTCGTGCAGGTCTTGGATGTTGTTGATGTTCATCCCGTCGCGTGACAGGATGCCTTTGGAATAGTTGTACAACTCATTCAGGCGGTTGTACGCATCAAGCCGCGCACCCTGCAAGGACTTGGGGTTGTCAATCAGGCGAGATGTGGCAGCGTGCAGTACTTCGTGCAGGAACAAGTGATTGGTCAGGTAGCCCTGACGCATTGTGATCTTGTTGGTGCGAGGGTCGTACTTGCCCAGCCAGCCGTATTCTTTGTTCAGGAGCGCGATGGTCTCGCTGAGAATCTGCCGCTGCGACAGGTTCTCAATGTTGTCCTCCAACTCAGCGATGGCTTCTTTCAAGTCATACAAGTTGTTGGACTTCAACCCTTTGATGATCGGCTTTTGCTTGTCCTCGGGGAACCCTGCAAGCACCATGTCAGTCAACGCACTCAGTTGTGCGTCAAGCGTTTCTTTGACGGCGGGATCGTTTGACAACGACACCATCTCATTTTTGCCGACAATTTCAGTCTTGGCGTCAACGTCCGACTCCAGCAGGCGTTTAGCAAGTGCGGAGTAATATGCGTTCTTGGGTGCTGCGGCCAAAATCTTTAACGCACCTTTGGTGTCGCCCTTGTCAAGCAAGCGCATGATGTCAGGGTGTTGCAACTCCGTGAGCTTCTGCACGGTCGGTAAGTTTTTACCAACTCGTTGCTCTTCTGTAAGCTGTTTAACGGGCGGCGCTTTGGGGATTTTTACACCCGTGGCTTTTTCAACTTTTTGGCGCTGCTCTTCAGCGTACTTGTCTAAAGACGCTTGGTACTTAGTAATAGCCGCATCAAACTTTTCTTCTTCTCGCAAATTGTTGCGGTAGTCCTCAGTCATGTTGTTGAGCACATCAACAGTATCTTGGTTTAGATTCTGCTCAATCCACTCTTTAAACTGGACAGCGTACTTGCCGCCTTCGTTTACGTAGATTGCATTGGCCCGGCCAACACCGGCTTCGTGCATTGCAATGTCGTATGCCAGCGCAGACAGCACATCCCCAAAGTTCTTGCGGTTGGGGTTTGTGATGTAGCTACGTGCAGCGGCCATGCCTTCGGTGACGCTACCCCGTGCATCAATCGCGCTCTTCAAGAAGTTCCAAGCTGAGCGCAGCTTGTTGTCGGAGATTACGTACCGCTTAGACTCGTTACTTGTCATTGGCCTGCGGGCTTTGCCTTCAGGCGATGGTGCACGCTCAACTGTTTTACGGGTGACAGTTGTGGCTTCGCTTACATACGGCAGCTTACCAAACGGAATCTTTACGCCGCCCGCTTCGGTGAAAGTATCTGTTTGGAACGATTTCAACTCATCGTTGAACTGCTCCATACCGCGACGGGTCGTGAGGTCTGGGAGCCCTGCGTTCTCAAGGATGTTGCTCTGTGATCGACTGCCGGGCTTGCGCAAGTCTTCGATCAGTTGCGACAGCGCAGCTTGGCCACCCACACGGCGGGCCAAGTATTTGAGCGCCTTCTGCATACCGGGCGTTGTTGTTTCACCGGGTTTAGCAATGTCGTATTCAGTGGTCAAAAGATCACGGCCCGTTTGCTTCAGGGCGTCGTGCTTTGTCTTTTCGCTAGGTGTGTTTGCAGCAGGCTGGATCGCATCAAAGAACGCGCCTATCGTGGCCGCTTCTTCAGTACCGGCAACGTGCTCAGTGCTTTCTTTTGGTGCTTCTTGCTTTTCGTTAACCTTGTCCCGCAAAGCCTGACGTTCGGCCTCAAGCGCCGTCTCTTCTTCTGTCAGTTCGGTTTCGTTGGGCAGTGCTTCAAAGTACGTATCGAGCTCATTTGGCTCGGTGCGTCGAATAGGTTGCGTGGGTTGTTTGGTCGTTTGCGTTTCTAATAGCTTGCGTTGTGGGGACGGCACTGGCAGTTCCCCAAACAAACCTGTTTGTTCTGGCGCTAATTTTTCTTTTGTTGCAGCGGGCTGTACGGTTTGTTTACCAGATGCAATATCTGCTTTAACCGTTTCAATTTCCCGCTGTATTGCACTTAAAGTTTGCCCATAACTTGTTATTGCGTCTTTGGCTTTTTTGGCTTTAGCCTGTTCCAAATTACGGGAAGTCTCAGCTTCTCTGGCAACCAAAATATTTAAACGTTCTTCGGACGTCAACGACGCGCCGCCCGTAACACCCACATTACGTTTTTCACTTTCAGCCGACCGTTTTTGTCGGTCTTGGTATGCCTCAAATGCTGCTTGGTTTTCTAACTCCAAAGCTTGACCCGCGCTACCGGTGTTGCCCGTTTTGGCAAACACGTCCTCAAGGTTTTCTGCTGGTGGCCCTTCTTCCAAGGGCTTGTTAAACATATCCCCCTGCATCGCCTTGGGCTGGCCTTTGCGGCGTTCAACTTCCGCAATGGCTGCGTCAATCTCAGCCGTTAATTTTTGAACGTATTGTGCAGCAACGGCTTCAGGGTTTTTAACTCCTTCGGGCCGGGTCATGTTAAACATTTCCGCACGCTTACTAGCCCAAACACCGTTGTCTTTATTTTCTTCAGCGGTGGCTAATACTCGCTGGCGATAGTCCTCAAGCAACTGCACTGCCGCATCGGGGTCACCGCCAGCTTTTGCGAGGGCAAGTTGTGCAGCACGGTACGGCGCTTTTTCCCCACCAAACAAGTTGCCTTGCATGGCTTTGGGTTGGCCAGTGGTTTGTTCTTGATCCGCTAGCGCCCCGATTAAATTGGAACCGTCATAGATTGGGTTCTTCAAGTTTTTAACCAGCTCGGCATCTCCGATCAGAGCAGCGTGCTCATCAATCGTGCGATTAAAGTCTCGCAGTGCGGCTTTGAGTTGGCCAGTCTTCTCAGGGGTCTGCACGCCCCCGCCCAACATTGGGAGAATCTCTGCCCGCAGCTCGTTGTACTGGCGCTGGAAATCGGTCAGTGAACCGGGCTGCGCTCCTGCTCCACCATCAGTGCTTGTAACATTCTGTCCAGCAGGAACCACTCCATCTGCCCGAGGTTCTCCAGCTCCTGTGGTGGTGGCTCTTGTATCGGACTTGCCAACCACGCCAGCGCCTGCTCCACTTGGTGGAGTGACAGATTGGTCAACATTTTGCTCTCCTTCAAGGTCTCTCTTGATCCAGTCAGGTACATTGGTAGTCGTATCCACGACTTCAGTTGGTGCATTACGTTTGCCCCCTACGATACCAGTTATTCCCCCCATACCGCCCGCGCCAACCGTGGCCATAGCCGCAGTTTCGCCTGTGCCAGCCATCAAGTCACGATTCATGCCAGCCTGACGGGCAGCAATGTTCTGTGCGATCTTGCCACCGACTTCTTCAATGTTCTCGCCGGGAATTTCTTTCAGTGCGCCAGTTAAGCCACCAACGATGCGACCAGCGCCCGTGCGTTCACCAGCCAACACTCGCTCCAGTGCTCCAGCGCCGGGCAAGTATTTGTTGGCCAAAAGAGACAGACCGTATCCGGTCAAACCAGCAGCGCGGGCAAGGTTAATAGTTTCCGAAGCAGCCGCCTCGGGCGACATTTTCTTTTCTTCGGTGAGGTACTTGTAAACCTCATCGTACGTACCAGCGCCGATGTCTGCACCTTGCTGAACCGCGCCCGTTTGGATGGCGGCGTTTGCGCCTGATTTGATGGCGGCTTTTTGCGCTACTTTTTCAGCGGCTTCTTTAGAGATGTTTCGCGCAGCAGCTTTGGCCAGCACGTTGCCGGATGTAAGCGCGGCTGTACCTCCGCCCGTGATAATGGCAGGGATCAGTTGGGGCGCTTGTTCAGCAAGGAACGAGAAGAACAGCGCAGGATCAGAAACAGTCTGGCCAACAGCGGTTTTGAAAGCGTTCCACTGGCCTGTCTTTTCTGCTTCTTGTACGGCTTTAGAACGCATCTCTTCTCGCTCTTTCAGCCCTCTGGACTTCATCTCTTCGCCATATTTTTCAATGGCTTCGCCCATACCTAACGTACCGGTCTTGGAGAAGTTGCCCGTAGCCAACCCATAAAGCTGGCCGGGAACCTGCACAAGCGAGCCAAGGCCGGACACCGCGCCCGCCCCAATGTCCTTGACAGACTCGCCCCAAGTGCGTTCGGTTGGCGCTGGCGCAGGCGCGGCTTTTTGGCTACCCATGTGGGTTGAGTACGCCCACTGCCACGCTGTATTCTCATCTGGCGCATCGACTTCGTACTTTGCGCCTTGAACGTCTACAGCGAACTTAGCCATTATCCGATCCTTTTAACCGCGTTGGGGGGTGGTGGCGGTATATTAGCAGAAGGAGCTTGAGTCAACCCTGACCTTCTTTCGATTTCCGCCAGAATGTCTTCAGCTCGTTTTTTCTTGGCTGGATCAGTTTCTGTCAATGCAGCCCGGTATTGGCTCATGTACAAGGGGTTGTTAGCCATCAACTGCTCACGCTTTATCTGCAACGCTTCTTGTGCAGTAGCTTGTCTTGCATCCCGCCCGGACAGCATGCCGCTAACTGCGGACATGGCTTCCAAAGGCGACTTACCCGCATTTTCCGGTTTGGCCAACCAATCTTTTGCAAATGCTTCTTTTTGCAGGTCGGAATAATTTGGCGCTTTCTGCATGCCAGCCGCAGCAAGATGCGCCGCATTGGTAGCCGCGTTTGTTTTTTCACGGCTTAACATTTCCATAACCCGGATGCGTTCTTCCTGCGCCAATTTAGCTGCTTCTTCTTTCGATTTATTCGACGCAATAGCGGCATCGTAAACTTCTTTTGCAGCACTGTCGGCGGCAGCAGAGCTTGCTGTGTACAACTGGGTCTTGTACGCGCGATTAGTGTCAGCAACCTTCTGCTGATGGCCAAGAATTTGTTCCAAGAACGCAGTATCAGCAGCTTCACGCTGAGCCGCTTTACTAGCCGCGTACTCTGAACCCGCAACACCAGACTGCCACCACTTCTGACCGGGTTTGGCGCTTGCAATCCCGCCCAACAAGTCCATCAATGGATCGGCGCTGGCTTGCGCCTTTTCGCGTTTAGCTTTCAGTGCAGCAATAGTCTCCAAGATTGCTTTGTTATCTGGCTCACCAATCATCTCGTTAATACGATTAATCACGGCCCGTCGTTTTTCCTCTGGGTCTTGGCGCATTCTTTCTTGGATGATTTGACTTTCTTCGCTGACTTGTGGAAAGTCAACACGGCGTGTAGCGTCTGTGCGGTCATACGGAGTGCCGGGGATTTGTGGAGCAGCAGGCGCAGCGGCTTGTTGCTGTTTTTGTTTTTGCGCGGCAGCCAACAAAGCCAAAGCTTGAGGAGATGGAGCGTTGCGCAAACGAGGGTCATTTACCATTGTTGGACGACCACGCTCGACTTCTGCGGGTGCAGAGGCTTCTTTCTCTTCTTTGGCCCGAATATAACGGTCATAGAACGGAGTAGGTGTATCAGGATTTTGTGCCCCGGGGGTCAACGCAGGGCTAAGATACCCAACATCCGCGCCCATTGCACGAGCGGGGCGAATCAAAGCCGTATCCACTGCGCCAGCCAAACCACGAGGAATCAATGTGGCGATGTCTGCAAGAGCAGCCGCGCCTTTACCAGCAAATTCCCCACCGGTTTTGCCTAAGAAACGAGTAAGGGCATCGAGCTTTGCCCTGTCTTCTTTACGTTGTGCTTCCAATTCAGCTTCAGTTGGCTCACTGCCTTCAACCTTATTCCCAGTAGCAAACGCCACAATACCGCCACCACCATAGTGCTGGCCAAGGTTAGACATCAGTTGAGCAAGGTGACCGCCATGCGCGGCTTGTACAGGCATACCTTGTGGGGGCATTTCCGGAGCGGCTTGAGGCATACCTTGTGGAGCGCCTTGTGGCATACCTTGCTGAGCCATTTCTGGTGGCCGACCTTGCATCTGCGGTTTAGGTGCAAGCATCTGACGGAGCTTATCAACAATTGTGGACTGTGGGCCTCCGGCTTGCATGGCTTGTTGGTTCTGCATAGCGTTGCGTTTTTGTTGAATTTTCTGGAGAGCTATCGCTTCTTCTAAATCTTTTGGCAAGCCACCGGGCGGTTGACCTTGCTGGTCTCGTTGAACTTTCTGTTCCAAGGGCTGAGGATTGCCCATGAACATGTCCACCAGTTTATTGATACCCATAGAATCGCTCATGATTTTTCCTTAGCCAAGACCGAGAGCTTTAATTAAGTCGGCAAGAGTTTTTGCCCCACCTGCGCCAGCTTGAAACGAATTGGGCTGCGCCATTGTGTAGCTCTGGCCAGAGATCGGCAAGCCGTTGAGCATCGACTGCTGGAACTGCAACATCTTAAATGGATTGTTTCGAGCTTCTTCCCACTGCGCACGTTGCGCATCCAAGCCCTGTTGCTCAATACCTCGTTGCATCTGTCCCGCGCCAAGTTGAGCCTGCAAGTTGGCCAGATTAGACTGGTTTTGCAGCCCGCCCAGTTGACCTTGAGTGTTGGCCGCTTGCAGTGCCGTATTAAGGCCAGCCAAACCGTGGCTTGCGCCGAACTGACGAGATTGCTCCCCGAGTTGCTGGCCAGCCAGTCCATACTGAGCAGCCAGTTGAGCAGAAGTAAGGCCTTGACCCGCACCAAACTGACGAGATTGCTCACCCATCTGCTGTGCTTGCAAGTTACGGGCTTGGTCTGCTTGGAAGTTCTGTGCGGCTTTATCAAACGCGGTGCTATAGCCCTGAGTCAGCATCTGGTTTTGTTTGTCCATCAGGTTACGGTTACCTTCAGACTCCATAATGGCTTGGCGGCTACCGCCAAACGCACCGGTCTGCGCTAAACGGCCAGCGTCTGCCATACGGCCAATACCAGCTTGGCGACGTGCCTCATCTAAAGCAGGGTTCAACGCCGACTGCAAGTACGGGTTCATGTACTTTTTAGATGCAGCTTCGTCAAACTCGCCGGTCTTAAACTGCCCAGCTTGATACGCTTGTGGTGCTTGGAACTGATTGGTGAACTGGCCAGCTTGGTACGCAGGCATGTTCTGCGCTTGCTGTGCAATAGAGCCAGCCGTAGAGGCGGCGGACCCAATACTGCCCGGAACCGCTAAATTGCCAAAGCTTTGAAACGCTTGGCTTTGCAAAGGCGAGTAGCCCGCAGTCATTTGGCCACCGTACGATTGATACGGAGCATTGGTCAAAGCCTGTGTCTGACCCAGCATCTGCATGATGTAAGGGCCAATCCAGTTAGACAGCACGCCTTCCGAGCCCGTCACGCCCGCTCCAGCAGCGGAAGCCGATGGCGCACTGCCAGTCAAAGTTTGAATGCCGTTGTTACCGAGGTTAAGTCCTGCACTAGGCGTAGTGCCGCCTTCCACAAAATGACTGACGCTACCGCCGTTAGCGTATGCACGGGCCAGACCACCCGGCATGAATTTGTCGGGGTTGATTTCCTTGCCTTGTTTCTTTGTGCCTGTACGGGCTTGGCGAATTTTGTCCATCATCTGATAGAGTTTTTTGGCCCCAGCATCAGAGTTGCCGTTACCGAGGTGGGAAACAACATCAGCAGGCACAACAAATTCACCGTGGCTCAGCGCAGCGGGTTGGTGTCCGTCAATGGATGTATGCAGTTTGTCGGCCATGCCGTCGGTTGTACCTTGGAGATACTGGCCCTTGGCCATGCCGCCCATAGCGTAGCCGTTCTCACCAACCACTTGGTTCAGATAGTCGCCGTCGTTAAGCTGCATGATGCCGCCTTGCGCGGCTTTGACTTCTTCGTATTTCACATCGCCACCATAATCTTGCCCCATAGCTCCCTTGCTGGGGTCAAACTTTACTGGTTGAGCCATCACGCGGCTTGCCGTGTACACAGGCATCTTGCCTTGGTAGCCAGTAGGGGTAACAGAAGATTTGCCCGCGCCCGCTATACCCAAGCCAGCGCCAAGCAAGCCAGCAATAGCTTGCATGTTTGTAGAGCCGTCTTTTTTAGTAAGAAGCTTTTTAAAGAGGTCGCCAATACCGCCGCCGGTGTAGCCAATATCGTCCAAAATTTTCTTGTTGGACGGCGAGTCCTTATTCAACCATTGGCTTGCGGTCTTGGGGTCAACACCAATGGACCTCAACATCAAATCGTAATCGCTGGTCGTGCTGTCAATTTGTCTTTGCAAGTCATCGTCAAAATTGCTGTAATCGTAATCGCCGGTTAAATTATTACCGAACCCAGCGGTGCCTGTTCCAAAGTCATCGTTGCCAAAACCGTAATCAAAGTCATTGTCATCGTCACCCATATCAGCTCCTCAGTAATTGCAAAAGAGCGTGGACATTGCCGCCGCCCGAAAAACCCTGTTCATCGTCACTGCCAGCGCCCAGCGCCGCTAAAAGGGCGTCAGATGAAGTAGCGTTATCTTTTTGCGTCGAAGGAGCAGACGCCTTGTTTGAGCCAAAATAATCCTTGCCAAACAAGCTGTAGTCAGATTTTATCTGAGCTCCGCCATTGTTACCAGCCATTTGTGCTTGCAGCAACGCCACCGGGTCTACGCCAGTTGGTTGGGCAGCGGGCATTGGTGTTGTAGGGGCGGCAGTCTGGGCGGTTGGTGTTGTTGGATTGGCGTCAGCTTGAGTTAAGCCCGCGTCTTTCAACGTGTTGACCACATCGTTTTGTTTTGTGTTGGCAAAGTTGGTAAGAGTTTTTAACGCTCCAGCGCCTTGTTTTCCGCCAAACATAGATTGCGCCAACTTGGCGTCTTTCAGCAACTCACCCACAGTGAAATCGCCGATTTTTAAATCCGAGCCGCCCGTTAAGCTGGCCGCGCCAGCCAAAGCGCCCATGAAATCGCCTTTTTGCGCAGCTTGAGCCATCTTTGCTGCGGTCATGGCGTCGCCAACCGAGAAGCCAGTATCGCCAATATCTACGCCGCCTAACCCGCCAAGCCCACCTGTCAACGCACCTTTAAGAATATCGCCGCCCGATAGGGCGGCTTTGCCTGCACCAAGTGCTGCGCCGCCCGCAGCAGTTCCAGCCGTTCCAGACAACCCAAACAAACTTTCACCCAAACCAGCTGCACCGCCAAGGCCCGCAGTCAAAGCAGACATTGCAACCATTTTCACAAAATCGCCAAACCCATCATGCGTATCATTGTTTATATAACTTACATTACCTTGTGCGTCCAAAGTTGGTAACCAATGATGCCCATTTTTATAAAACTCTTTACCGTAACCAACCCTAAAGTTACCATTTTCTTCAAATGTTCCCGTAAATTCTTGGTTACCTACTTTTACAGGAATTTGATATGTGCTTGGGCCTGCATGAGTTTCAAGTTGTTGGCCGTAATCTTGATCGCCAGTGGTATATGTTTCGTCAATTCTATTAACTATTTTGCCACTTGGATCGGTGTAATACCCGGCCTTAAAGCCAGTAAAAGTTCTGTTTCCGTCTGCATCAATGGCAGGGGTTTGCTCACTTAAAGGTATAATTTCTTGCGGGTGATAAATAAATTTTGACGTATCTATGTCAAATTTAGAAGCGGCCCTATTTTGTTGAGTTGGTGTAATTAAAGTTTTTGCCATTTCTTACTCCGGTATAGAAGACACAAAGTTCAAGGTCGCAATCACCGACGCGGTAGTTGGACGAGTTGGGCTAGTGCCTGCGGCATAAGTTTGAATTGTGACTGCGGTATTGGTGTTTGACCACCAGAGCTCAACGTAATCATTGCCTGCTAATTGAACAAAATAATTCCAGCTTGCAATCGTGTTACCGTTTACTGCGCTGTGAACACCGGGGACGGAAACCCGGCCCAAGGACCCCGCAACGTCAGCCCCATTTTTTCTAAGCCATACAGAGGCATCTTGCAACGCAGCATCAGTATTTTGAAACTGCGCACTGAACTGCAAATTGTAAATGCCCGGTACGGTAACTGTGATCTTTGAATTGGTGACAACAGACACTCCGTTTACGTAATCCGACGTGTTGAACGTAACAGCTTGCGCGGTGTTAGCCGCTACGGTCTGCGATGTTGAGTCGGAAAATGCGCCGTATGGGGTGTTAAGAAACCGACTACCTTGTGGGCCTAACACTGAAGAAAACGACGAGTCAATCTCGTTAAAGTACAGACGCAATACGTTCTGGAATTGGTCCAACATGTCCGGGCTATACACCGGACTGGGAGCAGGCAGGCGCGGCGCTTTGGCAAATTTTAAGCTCATTACGATTTCTTTCCATCAGTGCGGGAATCAATACGCATACTACCCAACTGCCATTGAACGCCAAGCCCGTCAGAGCCCAAGCGGAAAGACATCTGGCGACCACGCAAGCGTGTGTTCAGTTGCTGCGTAAACTGTTCCACGTTATATGTTTTGACCAACGGCGAGTAAGTTTGCGTGCTGGTGACCCCTGCAACTACGGACGTGCCGTATGGAGCACCGGGGTTTTGACGAGGCTTGAGCGTAACCGTGGCCGAAGGATTGGCTACCACAGACCCAGTAAACGAAATGTCGGGCAACATACGCCATACAAACCTAAACTGATTACCGTCTTCGATGTCAAAGTCAGCGGACTGAATGTACGCATTGATAGGCGCAGCCACATCGGTAGTCACATCGTCGTTGCCGATCTCATGAACCACAAGGCGTCCGGTATTGGTGTCTCCAATAGCGGCCAACGGCCCAAGCTGCAAGGCAGAATCGTTCCAAGCAGTGCGGCTAAGCTGCCCGTAGTACCAGATTCTTTCCAAGTGGTTGAACACCACATACCGGTCTGGAAGTGGATTGCGACTCTGCGACAACGCAGCTTGCTCTTCCGTGTTGGAGACGTAGTTCCACCAGATTTCGTTGAAGCCTTCGTTGGTTCCGCAAATGGTTTGAAACTGCTGGTTATACGACAGGTCTTCATAAATATACTGGCGCAGCGAACATGGCAGGGTTTCAACCCGACCGTTGTACATGTAAAACTTGTCCACGCCCATCCAGTAAGTTGTGTTGTTCACAGCAATTGCCGCGTTGGGGCTGATGATGGACAGGTTGGTCATGGACGTAGTGATACCCCACGCCGCTGGTGGGCCAAGGTACTGCATCGAATACAGCGCCGTATCCGTCCAAATCAAGATTTCTTGTTTCATCTTGACCGAAGTCATGATGTACGAACCGTTTGACAGGCGCAATTCACCGGACTGGGTAAGGATAGATGGAATCCAGTTGAGGTAGTTTTCTTGGTCAGACCAACGAACCAGTAAAGGATCAAACGTCGTACCTGAGTTGACAGGGTCGTAAGGGTTTGCCCCCATAGCAATTACAAAACGCGAAACATCCGACACAACAATTTGGTTGGTAAGAGTTGGCACAAAAGCGCGGTAGTCCGATGTATTACGAACAGCAACGGCGCGGGCAAACCCGCTGGTGTCTTTTGCCCAATAGTAAATAGGCCCACCGCGAGGAGCAAGTAAAAGGTCTTGTCCGTAAGTGTCGTTTGTCCACAGCCGCAATTGTTGGCCTACACCATAGGTAGCCGAAGCCTGACCCCAGCCCGTTGTGCCCGCCAGCGAAGTGACTTGGGTGACAGGAATGTTTGCGTAGGTGTAGCCCGTCATGGCCCGGCTGGCCACTGTCTGCGATGCGCTGACCGTGTAAGTTCCCACTCCGCCAGTACCCGTACCCAAAGCCGTTATATATGTTCCGGCAGTCACGCCCGTGCCGTAGATGGGAGAGCCAACTGTCAGCGTACCGGAAGCCACCGCAGTGACCGTCAAAGTTGTTGTGCTGATAGATGCGGTAATCCTGAACGGAGCGACTTGACGCTGTGCGTGGTTGGCGGCAGTGGTTCCCGAGGTTCCGCGAGTGCAGCCAGTGAATGTGGTGGCTGTAACGCCACTGTACGTAATCAGCTCGGCATCAATCAAGATAGACCCGGAAGCAGGGAATCCAGTGGTGGAAACTACGTTAATGGTTGTACTGGAAGTGTTCAGCAACACGTTAGGCGTAGGCGTGCCAGATGTGTATTTCAGATTGGTCGTCGCCGCGCCAAGGATTGGGCCGTTCCAAACTCCAGCACCCCAGCCGTTACCAAGTGTATATACGGGTAAACCCGCTGTAATCTCATATTTGGCGGTGACAGTACCGCCGCCTGTTGCACTGGATGTAGCCGCTGTAGGAACGGTAATGACGTAAGAGTTCAAGTCAGTGACTGACGTAATTTGGAATCCTTGAACCTGATTAAGCGTATCGGCAGAAATGCCGCCCACCGCAGTGGCCCCGCTAAAAATCACAAAATCGTTGGTTTGCGCACCGTGCGCTGTGTCGGCTACGGTGACTTTGGTGCTTCCGTTAGCAGTCGTAAACGGATTGGTAAGACCAGCCTGAGTGCTGGCCAGTGGGGTGATGTTGTAGTAAACCGAACCGTATTGAATGTAATAGCGCACATGCGTGCCAACGCCGATCAAGTTTTCGCTGGCCAATGACGTCCAGTTAATGATGCTGCGGGCAACACCTTGGTAAAAGTATGCGTAATTTGTTGTGGAATACGGAGCGTTTAAAACCCAACCACCAATTTTTTGTGGTGTGCCAGAGCGGAAGCGGACCTTATCAATATCGTACCAACCACCTTCACTCGTGTAGTTGGTATTTTCTCGGTCAACACCGGGCTTGAACTGAAGTTTTTGAAGGGCCACAAGCTACCTCAAGCAGTGAGTACATTAAGGGCGGTGTTAATGTGAGCAACCCTGTTGTCTAGCAGATTGTGCCATGATTGGGCATCCGTGTCACCCCCCTGTTGGCTGTATTGTAATTGTCATTTTTAGCTTTTAGGATAGCAAGTGCAGCAATCCCGCTGCGTTAGGAGCAAACATGTTTAAATTTGAAATGAACCTTGGTTGGTTGGGTGATGGCAAAATGACGATTGAAACTCATGACTTTGACATGATCGAAGCTCTGAAAGAATTCGTTGAATTCCAAGAAGAGAACGGTTGGATCGGTAACTGGGACGCTGTTGATTCTGAAGAAGATGAAGACGGCGAAGAAGAGACTGAAGAAGAAGCAGTTGCTGAAGAAGCAGTTGCTACAGAGTAACTTTAATCACACGGCCTCTAAACTCAATGGAGTCGGGGCCGTGTGT
>Ga0209189_1000261_pt1 | contig 45444 bp, 53 predicted proteins | sample C_130820_EF_Meta_FD_187308 | JGI IMG/M metagenome (GOLD analysis project Ga0209189, IMG submission 187308) | Freshwater microbial communities from Lake Croche, Canada to study carbon cycling - C_130820_EF_MetaG (SPAdes) (version 3) | ecosystem: Environmental > Aquatic > Freshwater > Lake...
AAGGAATTGTTAAAGTTCCTGTAAATCCAGAACATCCATCAAACACATATTGACCAATACTTGTAACACTTGAAAGAATTGTTAAAGTCCCTGTAAATCCTGTACATCCAGAAAACGCATATTGACCAATACTTGTAACACTTGAAGGAATTGTTAAAGTCCCTGTAAATCCGGAACAATATTGAAACGCAGATTGCCCAATACTTGTAACACTTGAAGGAATTGTTAAAGCTCCTGTAAATCCAGTACATCCTTGAAATGCAGATTGACCAATATATGTAACACTTGAAGGAATTGTTAAACTTCCTGTAAATCCAGAACATCCAAGAAATGCAAATTCTCCAATACTTATAACAGTTGAAGGAATTGTTAATCTCCCTTTCATCTTAGAATATCCATTAAATGCACCATTTGCAATACTTGTAACACTTGAAGGAATGTTTGGAAAATCTCCTGCATATGATGAACCATATTTAAGACCCGTAATTGTAGCTTTTGTTGTTTCATTTGTGTAGCTAAATAATTCAGCATTAAATGAATCATCAATATTAGAATAAGACTTTGAGGATTTACAATTTAAAAACGCGTTGGGTCCAAGATACGCAGAAGAAGGATAAAATATTTCCAATTTTAAACAATTTTTAAATGCTTCTGTGGAAATAAAATTACATGTAAGTTTTAATACCATACTTATTTTAATACAATCTTGAAATGTTGATTTTTCAATTCTTGTAAGACTCGAAGATAATGTTAATGAAGTAATTTCAGAACATCCAAAAAATGCAGATTGCCCAATAGTTGTAACACTTGAAGGAATTGTTAAAGTTCCTGTAAATCCAGAACATCCTTGAAATGCATATTCGCCAATACTTGTAACACTTGAAGGAATTGTTAAATCTGCTCTAAATCCAGAACATCCATAAAATGCAAGATTTTGGATATTTTTAAGACCCGAAGATAATGTTAATAAAGTAAGTCCAGTACATCCATCAAACGCATTTTGACCAATACTTGTAACACTTGAAGGAATTGTTAATATTCCTGTAAATCCAGAACATCCTTGAAACACACCATTTGGAATATTCGGGGTAAAACATGGATTATTTATTGGAATTGTTCCTGTAAATCCGGAACAATATCGAAACGCATATTCGCCAATACTTGTAACACTTGAAGGAATTGTTAAAGTTCCTGTAAATCCAGAACATCCATAAAATGCATTAAGTCCAATACTTGTAACACTTGAAGGAATTACCAAAGCTCCTGTAAATCCAGAACATTTATAAAACGCATATTGACTAATATTTGTAACACTTGAAGGAATTGTTAAAGTTCCTCTAAATCCAGAACATTCTTGAAACACATATTGACCAATACTTGTAATACTTGAAGGAATTACCAAAGCTCCTGTAAATCCAGAACATTTGTAAAATGCATATTGACTAATATTTGTAACACTTGAAGGAATTGTTAAAGTTCCTCTAAATCCAGAACATCCTTCAAATGCCCCAATCCCAATATCTGTAAGACCCGAAGATAATGTTAATGAAGTAAATCCAGTACATCCATCAAACGCATTTTGACCAATACTTGTAACACTTGAAGGAATTACCAAAGCTCTTGTAAATCCAGAACATCCTTGAAAGACACCAATTGGAATATGCGGGGTAAAACATTGATGATTTATTGGAATTGTTCCTGTAAATCCGGAACAATATCGAAACGCATATTGACCAATACTTGTAATATTTGAAGGAGTTGTAAATGTTAATCCTGTAAATCCAGAACATCCTTCAAATGCATACTCTCCAATATTTATAACTGTATTCGGAATTACCAAAGCTCCTGTAAATCCAGAATATCCTTTAAATGCTCCATCTCCAATAGTTGTAACCGTATCTGGAATTGTTGGAAATGATCCAGTATAACCTTGACTAAGTCTAGTACCTATAATTTCAGATCTACTCGAATCATTCAGAAATATAAACGGAGATTCTCCATAAAACTTCAAAGAATTTGAAATTATTAATTCTTTACTTATTGGATCTTTAGCTACTAATACTAGATAATAACTACTTTGGTATATTATCTGCGATGATCGTCTTAAAAATTCTCTTTTCTCATCTTTAAATCTCTTAATATCAAATTCGCGGCCTGATGGACCAGAATCTGCGAAAACCCTTTCAATACCAGGAGTGTTAGTATTTTCTATTAAAGATTTAATTGCAGCTTGATTGCCACTATTTAAAGTTGATGCGTGACGTATATCAAAAACACAAAGCATTACACTAAATGTAAATTCAGTATTCCATCCAAACTCATACCAACGTTCATTGATTGGTGTAAAATTAATCATAACTGTATCGTACTCATTAGTAAATTCAGGATCGTTTTTCTTAAAAATACCTATTCGTTTTGTAGTAGAATAAAAACTTAATAAAGCTGGTGAAGAAACAATGTCTCTGTTTACAGCATAAACTAAGAAATTATATTCTGATTTATCAGGTAAATCAATATTTGTACGAAATGGCTCAAGAGGATCCCATGGTACGTATGCTTTCTTAGTAGGTACTTTATTATCAATTTCAACTATATTATAATAATCGCACGCATAGTATGGTTGTATTACAATTCCGAACATAACATCAAATGAAAGACCGTTTGTGCTTGAAGATAATACTTTTACTTGATCGTTTGTTGGGTAAACAACAGGATTGGTTATTACGGTTGAGTCTGGAAAAATATCTTTTCCTAAATTATCATCATTGAATAATTGAATTTGATATCTTTTTGGAAATGGAAACTTAGGATTACAACCAATAAATGCATAATCATCTAGAATTACGGAGTGAGAAGTCATATTAAGTTTCAAAAGATTTACACAATCTTGAAATGCATATTTTCCAACATATCGTAATGAATATGGTAAGTTTAACGAATCTATCAAATTTGTACACCCCGAAAATGCCCAATTACCAATTCTTTTTAAGTTTGCAGAAGTTATAAGAACAAACGGATCACGAAAATCTGGGTGCAATTCCGATTCTATGTCATATTGAAATGCAATACCTGTTGTATTAGCTTGAGAATTGGGCAACTTAATATCTAATTTAAATATTGTTCCTCGTAAATTATCTTTAGAACCTATTTTAGTAAAATCTGTATTTCCAACAGTTTCGATAACATATTCAGTACCATTATCTATAACACCCAAACTTGATACATTTCTATATTGTGCAGGTCCCCGACTATAAAACCGTCCTCCATTTTCAATTAATTTTAATTCTTTTAAATTTTTAAATCCTACAAACGCATAATCATTTATAGTAGTTACTGTTATTGGGATTGTAAGAATTCCTGTAAATTTTTCAGATACTGGGTTGCCAACTGGCTTGCCAAGCCAGTAATTTATACTATAGGTACCATTATTAAGTGGATTTACTCCATCTCCTATAACTTTAACTGAATCTGGAATTGGATAATCCTCAAAATAATTACGTGCTGGATCTGTTGGCGACACATTAAAACCTATAATTTGTGTTTTTAAAGGACTACTATATTTCCAAAATCCGGAATTATAGGGTGTATCAAAACGAAATAATGGTGTTCCTGCGAAAAAATCCTTTATGGGGGTGTATCGTAAAAATGGAAGAGAAACACCCCTTCTTGGCACATTATCCTTAAATTGATTAAATAATATTCCTTCTCCAAGATACAATAATTGTTGAGGAAAATCAATCGTTATTAGTCGAGATGGAATATTTAATAAAGTATTATGACTCGGGTTATCACTACGGTCTCCATAACTAAAAGCATAATCTCCAATAGATTCTATTTTAGGAGGTAAGACTAAGGTACCGTCTACCAAGCAAGAATATTGAAATGCTCGATCACCTATATCTGTTATATTTGTTTTCGATAAATTAATTGAATTAAAATAAACAGAATCGCTCCAGTATCCATCGAGATTATCTGTTTCGATTGTATATGTAGTATCTAATCGCCTCATACTCCAACCAGCTCTACAGCTGTTATTAGCAATTTTAGTTACAGATGGAAGAATCCATTCGTGTGGGAATGAATTAATAGGTATGTGTGTGCATTTCATGTATCCATAGAAGACTCTTTTGTTGGTTAATGAGCTTTCATAGTCAGAAGGAAATTTAGCTTTTAACTCACCACCATTAAGATTTGAAAACTTACCACGATTAAAGTCTACAATTGTTGTATATGTATTATCTTCATATATAAACCACCCATTATCACCATTCGCTACATCAAATTTATTATAAGTTTCAACAGTTTTTGCTGCTGATACAACATTACTTGTTGTTACCCCTGCAGAAACAATTCCTGTTGTATAGGAACTTGTAGATTTTGTTTGCATTTTTATATTCTATCAATTATTTTAATCGGGATCTTCGTATGGACATAATTTGTAACGCACCAAAAACATTATGTTTATCTAAAAAAACACTATTCATACTTGACGTCTTTCCTTCAATTGCCAAAACTTGTCCCTTTTTAATTATTTGCGTATAAGATGATGAATCTTTACGATCATACAATTTTCGTGTAAAATTATTCGTGCTAAACATTTACTTATATATACTATTCTTTTTTATTGTACTGGTCATAAAATTCAGAATATGATAATGGTTTTTCAGGAGAAGGTGTAGAATTTATAACAGGACTTACATATCTATCAAATAATTTTTGGCCTACAATTTTTGAAGCTTCATCTTCTGTTAATTCTCCTAATTCAATTTTACGTTTCAGTTTTAACATTTCAAAAAATGTAGAATCTAATTTTCCATCTAAATGCATATAAAAAACAACAGAAAGTCCTTCTTCTAATCTTTTATTTTCTTCTTGGATTTTCTCAAGATATTTTTGGGGACTTTCTTTTTTCAGTTTACGATGTTTGCGCATACTTGCGTCCATATCACGAAGCATAGATTGAACTTGCATAGACGTAAATTCTGGCATTATTATATTTCTCACTCATACATTAAGATGCCTACTTTAGCGAGTGGACAAGTTATACCCGAATTACCAACACTACCAAAGTTAAATCCAATCATGCACGTATCAGGAAGTGCACTTACCGATGCTGCTAATAAAACTATCGGGAAAGCTGAACAAGAAGCAGCAGCTGCACATGAATTGGGAGCAGGACAAAGTGGTGGAAAGCGTAGAAAAAAGAAGCGAGGTGGGAATCTTAATGTAGCACCTTTACCAATTCCAACAGCAGGAAGTATAGATGGTGTAACTCCCATAGATGTTCAAGTTGATATGGGAAGTAATTTATTAAAATTACAAGCTGATGCAGCAGGAGATGGATTATCAAAAGCTCCTGCGTATGAAGCGAAAAGTGGTGGAAAAAGAACACGACGTAAATTAAATGGACGCCATTATCGTAGGACTCATAGGAGGAGGAACAATAAGTCTTCTTCTCATCGTAGGAGGAGCCGTCGCTCTGTACTCAAATCTTTGGGAAAAATTTAAAGAACCAAATATTATATTTATGTGGTTATGTATGCTTACTGCTTTAATGTTAGGCCAGATGTATTTGTCATATTGTATTGTATCTGCTTTTGCGGTAACACCTTCTCAAACAGAGAAAGCAGTTGTTGTATAAGTTCTAGACATTCATTATGACTTACAATTCCTGTTAAAATAATTTTTCCTGTTCTAAATACTTTTGCAGTCCAATTATTATTTCCGATACATATCTTGACACCAGGATATACATCGGGATCATAATGTGATAAAATACCATCAATTCCAGAATTACGAATATTTGTATGTAATACTTCACGAGGAACTGTTGTATTTATAGATAATTTAGTTGTATAATTCATTAAAACAACTCTACGATTTATAACTTCTGGATTTTCAGGAATTTGTTTAATACATTGTTTACACGTATTCCATATAACATCCATTAAAATCCTCATACAACAAATATCATATTTATCATCAAGAATTCCTGTCATATGAAATACACCATTTTGAAATATCTTGATTGTTATTTCTTTTTTAGGTAATGTTCCATCTCCATCATTTAACATGACAATAGTTAATGAATTATGACAAAATCCAGTATTATTTGTTTCTTTTTTAGAACGCCTTTTAATTTTATCGCGTTTACTTTCACCTCTTTTTAGAAATCCTCTTTTTTCTATTTTGATGATTTGCTCGTCTATAGGTAAAGATTCAAGCAAAACAGTTGTATCAAAATTAAGATTAGTCTTGTAAAGAACCACCATTGTTGATAGAGTTGGATTGTCCATTGATTTGTTTTCGAATATATAATGTATCAATATCGGTTTTCCATGAGAAAGGAATACTTTCAACAAAATTCATTAAAAACGCAACAGGGAATTTTCTGAATAGTTTTCGTAATCGTGTTTGATGTGTAGGATCTAACATCCAACCAGGTTCTAAATATCCTAAAAATACGGCACAATTTGTATGATGTTTTACAATTGAATCGGCTTCATCTGCTAACTGATTTGACGGAATTTTAGATAAGTCTAAAAAAACACCATCGTGATCTGACCGAAAACTTTCTCGAAAATCGTTCATTAAAGTTACATCTGAACAAACCCACAGCATTTTTTATACTTAGCCCTTTACGTTAAAAAGGGTAGGTCTATCAATCTTTAGAGCAACATAATTTCCAATTAATACCCTACGTCCTTCATAATTATGTTGATGATCCATCATAGAATTACCATGTTTAGGCATTACTAAATTATTTAAAGAAAGAACAGGAACATATCCTCCAATCTTTGTAGATCCAACATTGAGCGGTCCAGTATTATAAGAACCAACCCATGGTTTACTTGTATTTCTAGTGAATGGTTGATATGCACAGTAGAATGTCTTTGCGGGGTCTCTTTTACGATTATAAGGTTTAGTAAGAACAGGGACACCTGGATTGCAACAAGGACGTAATAATGACGGAACTCCTGAACTCAATCGAATTGTATTGTCTACAAACATAGATGGTGCTTCAATATCTCCACGAGAAGCAGGACATGATTGAATTCTTAAAGTATTCGAGCTTGCTGTATTAAAGTTGCTAATTCTAGGTGCAACTGGATCACAAGGAATACTTTTGAAACCACCTGTTAAAAAAGGAGTGTCTTTATCAATACCTATATGTCCTCGAAACGCAGTATAATTTGAAGCGTCTCCACCTTTACTAATTTGTTTTATAGATGATCCGGCAGGAGTGTTTAATGTAGTAACGCTTCCATCTGTTGATTTAAGCAAAGCCCCTTTACTTGTACCGTCAATTGAAAAAGTCTGTGTAGATATGAATCGTTTTTTCTGAGTTAACATAGAACTATCTGTTCCTTGTTGAACCTTAATTGTTTTTGGCATCGCCGCCATTTTATTTCTTAAATAATCCCTGGAAGACATATTGTTTTTCACAAGGATTTTATTACAAAAGATCGACATGAGTTAGAAAATGGCGCCGACAACATACTCTTTTAATTTTAAGATCATCCATTGCCTTACCTTCCGCAGTCTTAGTTATAGACCCAGATAAATATTCTATTTCAGTCTTTCCAGACTTTTGACGATATTCTTTGATCTTCTCAAGGTAGGCAAGGTACTTTCCTGCTATCACGTCATTGCAAGTTACACAACGAATTGGAATTATCATTTGTATATTCCTCTATTGTTTGTTGTAGATACGTTTTCTATGAAGAATATAATGACACTCGACGAAATTTATTCTATATTGACGGTTATAGGATTAGTGGCTGTAATAACCCAAAAACAGTTTTCATTTGTTCTATTAGAATTGTTATTAAAACTAACAAGACCTGGTGCAACTATTTTACTGCTAGGAGCCCTCGTATACTTTTGGACACGTGATCTTCATTATACCTTCTTAGCATTTGCCATTTTTAGTGTATTTTTACTTAAAGATATTTGGGCACATTGGGTAAATTCAGATGCTAGGAGATTATTTCTTGAAACGGGTCGAGATAATGATAGATTTAATTCAAAATATAGCATTGATCTTCAAATGGCCGAAGGAACTGTTACACATGGTCCTCCTAAAATATACAATAAACCAGAACGTCGTAATTTATTAATGTTTCCTCCTTCCTCTCAAACTCTTTATGAAATGTGTGGTTGAATTACCACATAATAGATAATTCAAGAGTACTCCAATATTCCGAAGTTCCATTAGGAAGACGACGATGAATTATAAAAGGAAGTGTTCTTTCAGATATTTCTTTCTCTGCGACATTCCATACAAAATCTGGATTGGATGTGTTCATTCCTTCTAAGGAAATAAGTGGTTTTGAACCTTCTGCTAATTGTTGAGCTCTTGTTCCAATAAGAGCAACTATTTCATATTTTGTGTAATATGGTAAAGTTGTCTTTGGTTGGTTCAAAGCATTTTGAACGAATTCTCTTGAAACAGGTTGAACTTCGGGGTGTAAAATCTTTGAATCAAATCTTAGCTGTTCCATTTATAGTATTACATAGTTAACTCGCAATAAATAATTCGTTTTAAACAAATGAAAAAATTTGTTCAAAATATGAAAAAACGTCAAGTAATTGTATTAGAAGAAACTATTCAAGAAGTTACATTGCCCGAGATGCCTGTTTCCATGTTGCCTCACAATTCACACACTGATACAGCCAAATCAAATCTTTCTCATTTATCTTTACAGGAACAACATCAGGATCTTTCAACTTCAAATTCGCAGGACATCTCTCATTAGGACACATAATATTTGATAAATGATTTAAAGTTGGATCATTTTTCAGATTAGGATTTAAAACTAATCTTGCAGTCTTATCTTCTCTCAAAACATGCTCATATACCATAGAGTTTGTATTTGTTATTGGCTCTTTAAATTCACATTTGCGGCAAGTAAGAACAGCCGTTTTAGTTCCATCCACAACATCTTCATCAATTCCAAACAACATATTGCGACAAGCAGGACAGAATTTCATTATTATAGTTATCTTAGCAAAGATTAAATAGATTCCGTTTTTAGTAAAAACGAACGGCTTAAATATTAGACACATAATTAACCAAATGGTTAAATATAGTTGTGACAACTGCCAAAAAATATTCGATCAAAAGGGTCATTATGATAAACATTTACAGCGTAAGACTCAATGTAAGAAAGATAATACTATTGAGTTAATAGTTGAAAAAATTATAAAACAGAAATTTGATATATTTACACCAGATCTTATTTCTAATGAAATGGCTTTACACTTTCCTAAAAAAGTTAAAAAATTACTAGAACCGTCAATTGGATCAGGAAATCTGTTGAAATATGTAAAGTTTAATAAGTGTATAGGTTATGATATTAATAAATCATACACAACCACCATAACAGGAAATGTTGAAATAAGAATAGAAGATTTTATTCTAGCAAATATTACTGAAAAATTTGACGGTGTAATTATGAATCCTCCTTACCTAAGATATCAAGAAATGACAGAAGAACATAGATCGTATATTTCAGATACGTTTAAGGAATTATCAAGTGGAAATATTGATCTCTATCTTGCATTCATTCTAAAAGCATTTCAATGTCTAACCGATAAAGGAATACTTGTGGCAATTATTCCTGCGTCTTATTTATACAATGTTTCTTCTAAAGAATTCAGAAGCTTTATTTTAAAAAATAAGTATGTAAAATATATAAAAAACTTTGAGGAAGTAAAAGTTTTCCAAAATGCAGATGTATATTGTTCAATCTTAGTTTTAACAAAAAATCCGAATGAAACTTATGTTTATGAAACTATGAGTTCTAAAACTATTAAAAATGCAGGTGATGATATTCTTTCCGAGAATATTGGAACACCGTTTACTAGCTTTTGTAAAAAAATTACAAATGGAATTGCAACACTTGCTGATAAGATATTTATTCATAAACACAAACTATTCGAAGAAAAATGTTGGAATCCAATCTTCAAAATATCTACACAAGAAACTTACTGGATTATCTATCCTTACAACAATGGAAAAATAATTCCAGAAGATGTATTCAAAAAAGATAATCCCTTAACTTATTCATATTTAGAACAAAATAGAGAAACATTGGAAAAAAGAGATAAAGGTAAAAAAGTATACAAATCTTGGTATGCATTTGGAAGAGAACAATCAATTACAGTTCCTTCTGAAAAATGCATATTCGTTCCAACTCTTTCATCTGAAAACTTAGAAAAAATATGTGTGAAAGAGCCTATTTTATTCTATTCTGGGATATGTGTTATACCTAATATTGAAGCAGAAGAACTTCTTCATAAAATACTAGAATCTAAAAAGAACCTAGGAGTTCTCTGTTCAAAACGCTCAGGAAAATGGATAAATATAACGGTTGGAGTATTAAGGAATTTTAAAGTTCTTTAACTAGCTTAATAAACTTATCCATATCACTGCAATCGGTAATACCTATAAATTCTAGGTTTCCTCGTGTATCGGGATATTTATTGTTTGTAATTATTGTAAATATACCATCACAGAGAGGAACTCCACGAGGACTTAGAACTTCCATCAATTCCAAATTTTCTTTAAATATTTTTTCGGGACTAAACTTTTCAATATTTTTTGTTTCACCGTTTTCAAGATAGTAACGACATTCGCTAGGAATAAAATCCAGAAATACAATTTTTGCTTTTGGATATGCGTTTACCATTTTTAATAACTCTCCTCCTTTTACATTCTCATTATTTGTCAGGTTTTGTTTGATATTATTAAGTGATGCCTTTACAGAAACTAAAAGTTTAACTATACCATCTCTTGACGCAGAAATATCTACTTTAAATGATCCAGTAGAAATATTAAGCTTGTCTTCTATTTTACATGTTAATCCTGGATTTTCCTCGATAATTATTTTTGATATAAGTTCATGAATAGGATTCGTTCGTTTACTTGAACGTATTCCAAACTGATTTGATGAATCAACTATACATTTTCCAATTTGTTTTGCGTAGATTAAATTGCTCATTATTGAAACCTTGATTGAATTGTTAAAACGTATATTAACACTTAAACTATAATATATTGATACCAATAAATCCATTTTGTATTACATCAAATCTTTATGACTATCGTAAATATTTGGATTATCTGGACAGATATACACAACTGGATCACCTTCTAGTGTCAAATGTGGTTTCAAATATTCATCTAACCATTTTTCACCACCTTTTAGAACATCATCCTGAAGAAGTCTTATAATTCTATAACCTTTTTCGATAGCAGTCTTCATTTTGAAAACATCATCTGATTGATTCTTTTTAGGGTCATTCTTCCATAAAGGAACGTGTTTAAAATGTTGACCGCCATCAAGCTCAATTATAAGTTTTAACTCCTGGATACATAAATCAAATTTCTTAGGAGGACATATTAATTTTTCTTGAGTAATAATATTATTAAATTTACGCATATAATTGCCTAACATTTTCTCGGTTTTATGTTTACAATCTGGGCAGCCCGAGTTTAATCTGGTTCTATTTTTTACAACAGCGGGCCACTCGTGAGAATAATTATCTGAACATCTCCACCAGTATGATGTACCAGAACCAGGTGAAATTTGAGACGGAAGTAAGTCACCATTTTTAGTAGGATGCCATTCACTTGCTATTGTTGGATGAGTGTGAACAATTGACATATGAATACAAATTTGTTGGTTTACACAGAACGGACAACCTTGTGGATCAGCACCACATCTATTTTGTGGGGCAGCTTGATAGTCGTGAGGACATCCTTCGGGACATGTTTTATCATGTTTCCACCATATTTTGTTATTTTTACTCCCATGCGAAACCTGCGAAGGAGTCAACTCCCCGTTTTTAGTAGGATGCCATTCACTTGCTATTGTTGGATGTGTGTGAACAATTGACATATGAATACAAAATTTATGAATAGGTTCACAACAATAAGGACATCCATGTCCGCGTGTTCTGTTTCCTATTGTCATTGGATATTCATGAAGACATCCGAACTCACATTTATTAGGACATAACCACCATATCATTTCATCACTCCCATGAGTAAATTGACTTGGAAGTTTATTGCCGTTTTTAGTAGGATGCCATTCACTTGCTATATCTGGATGAGTGTCTATTAAATATTTTATTTGACCACCTCCAGCATTTCTTTTCAGAACTCCAAGTCTTGTAGCTTCACGATGTTCTTTTGAAATTGGCTTACCCTTTCTAGGATTATCATGTGTTCTGGAATATTCAGTGTTCGAAGCACTAATTTTTGCATTAGTTTCAAGTTTAAATTGTATTTTTGCATCTTCTAGACTCATACCTGATTCAATCAGAAGGTGAACCTTATTTTCTTTACAATGACGGTTATATCCATCATTTCTTGAAAAGGTTTTATTACAAAGTTTACACTCTATTTTTAAACTCATTATATCATCAAAATAATACTTAACAATTAAATCCATTTTATACCAGTGCGTTCAAAACGGAAAGTTCCAGGAATAATTGTCGAAGTCATCAATACGAATGTCCCAAAATATGAATCTACAACAATTCTTGGACGTTCACAAAGCCGACAGCATTTGGACACATACTTCCTTAAAAGGAGGCAAATATTTCATTTCTGATGAAGATAAAGACCAATTTTATGAGTTGTATGTTGAAAGTATACGTGATCAAGAAAAACAATATTTAACAGAAAAAACTTCTGAGATTGGTCCTTTACGAGTAGATTTTGATTTCATTTATCAAGATTTAGAATTGAAAAGACATCTTCATACAACCGATGAAGTTTCTGCTTTCTGTCTAGATTATATCAAAGAAGTTAGTCAGTATCTTCAACTTCCTGAATCTATAGATATTTACATCATGGAAAAACGTAAACCAACATTAGATTCTAAGAAAAATCGTATGAAATCGGGTATTCATATTGTTGTTCCTTCTGTATGTACTCATAAATTTGTAGAGCAACGTGTAAGACGTAATTTGCTAGATAAAATGCCTGATTATTTTCAAAATCTTCCTTTAAGTGAATCATGGGATAAGATTTATGATGAAGGTGTTGTAAATCGATCTGTTCCGTGGACAATTTATGGTTCGAGAAAACATGATCCAAATGCTTTGCCATACCTAACGTCTTATATTTTGCGTTATTCAAATTCAAACCTTACAAAGATCGATATAGTTCCATCTATTTCAGTAGAACTTATGAAAACTTTATCTTTGGTTCGTGATGATTCTGCCGAAACTCCTATGACAGAACAAGGTCAAAAAATTTACGCAGGACTTTCTAAACCTGAAACACAAGTTCGTATTTCAGGAGGTAGAGCTGTGACTCCTGCTCGTGGAAGACCTGTACAACGTAACGAAAAACCCTCTTCTCGCGGATCTTCTCCACAAGGACGTATTTTATTGAAAGTTTTAACTCCGGATGATAAAGAATATTATAAAAACCATGTTCTAAATTTGAAAGAGTCAAGATATACAGATTACAATAGTTGGGTTCAAGTAGGATTTTGCTTATTTAACATTCATCCTGAATTATTAGATGTATTTCTTGATTTCAGTTCACAAGATAAAGAAAAATATAATGAAGCTGAATGTATCAATAAATGGAATTCATTGACTTTCAGAAATGATGGGTCTAAATTAAGTGAAAAATCTTTACGTTATTGGTCTCGTGAAGATAATTTTGAAGAATATGTTGAGATTGAAAAGAGAAACGTTGAAAGACTTATTGAAGCCGCATGTTCAGGAACAGAACATGATGTTGCAGCAGTTATTTATGCAAAGTTTCGTGATAATTATGTATGTTGTGATTTTGGTAAAAATGCATGGTTTAGGTGGGCAGGACATATATGGAAAGAAACAGATCGTGGAGTTGATTTACAATTAAAATTATCGCGTGAAATTGCAGGTGTATTCTTAGAACGCGTGAATCATATTGGATCGTATATGGTGAATAGTGGATTGACAGGTTGTACATCAGATGGAAAAGGTGATTGTGGTATATGTGATTATTGTCAAGAAGAAAAGAAACGATCAGGATTAAATGCTATTTATACAAAACTTAAAACTGTGAAATTCAAAGAAAATTTAATGAAAGATTGTCGTGAATTCTTCTTTGATGAAGAGTTTGTTAAAAAACTTGACGCAAATAAAGATTTAATTGCGTTTAATAACGGTGTTCTTGATTTAATTACATTTGAGTTTCGTCAAGGTAAACCTGATGATTATATTAGTTTCTCAACTGGAATTGATTATGATCCTGAGAAAATGTATTATGAATATGAAGAATGGCCAAACGTCCAAAAATTTATTAATCAAGTTCTTCCGGATATTGAAATACGTGAATACTTTCTGAATCGTCTTGCTTCAAATCTAGCAGGAGGAAATCCATCTCAGACATTTCATATTATGACAGGTTCAGGATCTAATGGAAAATCTATGATTTCTAATTTAGCAGCTACGTCTCTTGGCGATTACGCTTGTACTGTTCCAATCACACTCTTTACACAAAAACGTGGGAGTTCATCTTCTGCGAATCCAGAAGTTATTCGTTTGAAAGGACGTCGTATGGTAACTATGCAAGAACCTGATGAAGAAGTATCTTTAAATACAGGTATTATGAAACTCGTTTCGTCAGGTGAGAAAATGTATGCTCGTGATTTATTTAAATCTGGTGTTGAATTTGAAGTACAGGCACAATTCTATTTCTCATGTAACAAGAAACCAAATGTCAATGCAAACGATGGTGGAACATGGCGTCGTTTAATTGTCATAAACTTTTCGTCAAAATTCGTTCATGATCCAAAAGAATCTTACGAATTTCCAATTGATGAAACAATCCAAAAGAAAGTTGAAAATAAACTTTGGGCTACTCCATTTCTAAATTACTTAGTTCATTTGAATAAATTAGGAAAAGGTCTTCGAAAGATTGTTCCTCCTGGTAAAGTTTTAGAATATACATCTGAATATCGTAATGATAATGATGGAATTGCGAAATTTATATCTGAAAAGATATTCCCAATTACAGAAGGTGATGAGATTATACCTATTGACAAAACTGTTTTGAAACGAACATTTAAGACATGGATGAATGATAACGATCTAAGATTATCTCCAACGGATATGGAAAAGCGAGTTGAGAGTCTATATGGCAAGTATCACAAGGGAGGTTGGACAAACTTTCGCCTTGAGAACTAGATTTACATAAAAATTACGTTTAAAAAGGAATGGATGTTGTTTTGGTAACTATAATAGCCGTAATTGTTGCCTCAATACAAATATTTTGTATATTATCATGTTATTGTTTACATAGAGTTAGAGGTGTTAGCGTCGTGACTTCCTAGTTCTTCGTGTTTTTTTATGTTTACGTGTTTTATGGCGACGACCACCTGTTAAAGTTTCTCTAGGGGGTAAAGGAGATTCAACAGCTTTAGAAACTCCAGCATCTGTTCCAAGACCAGCAGGAATTTTTAAAGCACTTTTTGCTTGATCAGCGACTTGTTGTGGAGTCTTTCCGGTTAACTTTGTAAACCATCCACTTACTGTTTCTCCAATAGATCCCATTCTTATAATTTAGTAAAGAATTTAACGACGACCGCCAAGAGGAGTGTATGCGCGAATGTAAGGCAAGGTGGTTGAAACTACAAGGTAAGCGATTACTAAATTCAACGTAGAACTAATAATGCTACCAATATCTACTTTTACAGAACCAACAGAAATAACGACCTTGTCTAACGTTTGTTGAGCGCCAGGTAAAACGCCAGCAAGAATAGGTGTTACCAAATCACGAGTAAAAGAAGTAAAGAATTGGGCCAAAACAGTTCCAAAGTAAAATCCGACCGCGATAGTAGTGATATCTGTACTCATTTTATATTTACCTTAATATTTCTTTTTCACGATATCGTTTAGTCTGCTCTTTTCTCTTTTCAGGATTATTTTCTCTCCATTTATTTAACCTTTCTCTTTCTCTTGTTGGATTTTCTTGGCGTCTAAACTTTGCATATTTTTTATCTTTTTCTTTCTTTTCTTCTTTTGTAATTTTTACAAGATTTGAATTTAGACAACTTGGGTCATTTAAATGACATTTTATAATTTCATTTTCTTTTTCTAATAATTCAATTTTATTAATTATATTCAATTCTTCTATAACATATATTGTAGCATTTTCCCAACCAATTTCATTGAAATGTTTATACAATGGGGTATTAGACCTTTTATTTTCTTTTGATTTATGATTTTTAAATCTTTTTGTGATGTCTTGGATCGTAGAACCAATATAAAATTTACTCCCTCCTTCTATTTTATAAATTTTACCTAACATTATTATAGTGTATAAGTAATAGATATCAAAATGGGATTCGATACCAGATACTGGGGTCCAAGTGGATGGGAACTTTTCCATTTAATTGCGTTTAAGTCCGAGAACCCTGAAAAAATTCTTGGAATGATGAAAGATGTTTTGCCGTGTAAGTTTTGTAGAGAATCTACTGCACAATATACGGAAGAATTACCTTTAAAAGAAGATCCTGGAAAATGGTTATACGATATTCATAATAAAGTTAATCAGAAATTACGTTCTCAGTGTATGAATGATCCACAGGTGATAAATCCTGGACCTGATCCTTCTTTTGATGAAATAAAGAAGAGATACGAGTCTTTAAAGCCTTCCAAAGTTCCTGGAAGAGACTTTCTTTTTTCAATAGCTGCAAATTATCCTGAGATTCCTCTTCAGGAACAGAAGGAGGTCCAGCAAAAATTTTTGAGCGCTTTGTCAGAGACATACCCATTTAAATCTTTACAAGAAGTATTTCGTCGTTATTTATCACAGAATTCTCCAAATTTAGAAAATCAACAAACGTATATGAAATGGATGTATGGTTTATTAGAAAAGTTATCTGAAAAAATAGATGTTAAAATTCCGTCTTATAAAGAATATGTTCAAAAAGTTATGTATTATAAAAGCGGATGTTCAACAAAATCTTATAAAGGAAAAACGTGTAGAAATTTAAAAGGTGGAAAAAGAACTAAAAAACGCGACCATAAACGAACTAGACGAATTGTGTGTAAAAATTTATTAATCTGTGTAAGCAAATAGACCCAAAGAAAATAATGCCATACAAATAGCTATCCATTTCAATCCTTTAATAGTTTCTCCAAAGTAAAAAACTCCTATCAAAGTAACCAAAACATTTGAAGATAAATTCCATATTAAGTTTACAATTGTCATATTCTCAAACTTTAAAGCTTTTAGAAAAAGATAAGGTTGTGGAGCATAAATAAGTGTGGATAACAAAAGACCTGTAGAATACGTTAGTTGTTTTTTACTGGTAATTTTAACAACACTCATCATACCAATATCAAGTAATGCCATACCAATTCCAAAAAAAATAGGTATCATATTAAAATTCCCAATCTTCATTATCTTTTATGATTTTTATTTTCTAATTCTTCTTTTGCTCGTGTTCCTTTTGATGTATGAAGATTTTTACCTTTTGCTTTCTCACCTTGATTTTTCTTTTTTTCCTGGCGTGTTTTTGGTTCCATTGTAAGACTTACACACTTTAATATTATTAATAATAAATCCATTTTTAATATGGATGTGTGTCCGATATGTCTAGAAGATATGGATATGACTAGTTTTAATGACACGAGACTTTCAACACCTACATGTTATAAATTAGAATGCGGGCATTCTTTTCATACTAAATGTATTATTGGTTGTTTAAGTATTGAAGGAAAAAAATGTCCGTCTTGTAATGATCATAAAAATCCTTCTACAGAACTTACTTTACAAGAATTAAAAAGAAAACATTTATCAGAAATTAAAAGAGATCCGGATATAAAGTTTTTATTAAATGAATTAAAAGAAACAGAACAAGAATATACAGATTCAAAAAGACAATTAAAGAAAGATATAAAAGAATTTATTAAAACTCGTAAACAAGAACTTAAAATGGATGAGAAACGAAGTTATGTTCTTGAATGTATAAGAAAAATTCAAACTAATTCAAAAATTATTGCTAAACAAAAAGGTCCTGAATATGTTGCATGTTTAATTCCTGATGAATACAGACATAGAAGAAGTTGGGGAGGAACTGCATTTGAGAGACATTTTTTTGGGCGCAATAAAGCATATCATTTTTCTCGTTTAAAGAACGAATATATACATCTTAAGATCTAATAATGGAAATCCTACCTTATGTTATTGGAACAACTATATTTCTTTATATTCATTCGTATAACCGAGTAGCCCGCATGTATTTAGAAAGCGAAAAAACACTTTCGTGGAATGATTTTTTCACGAAAGTGATTCCAGTTGGCCCCACCCAGAATCGAACTGGGGTTTAAGGGTTCAAAGCCCTTTGTCTTAACCACTAGACGATAAGGCCTAGAAAAATCAGTTTAACGACATGATTCAGGTCGAATAGTAGCTGTGGGATTCGAACCCACGAGGATCGCTCCACAGGTTCTTAAGACCTGCGCCTTAAACCGCTCGGCCAAGCTACTGATCTTATACATTCTTTTTATATGTAAATGCTTCATCAAAAGCAGAAATAGGATTATTAGGCGCTAGTTTAAATGGAAGATCATATACAGGAATATTCTTTGAAAGAAATGCAACGGAGTCTTGAATTTGCTTTTTATATTTTGAATCAGATAGTTGATATTCTGGATCTGAAAATTTTCTCATTTTTTCAACATACATAGATACATATTTTTTATTATCAAATATTAATTTATGTGAAGGTTGTTTTAATAACTCAAAGAAATCTAAAACTAGTACACCTTTTTTTTCATTATCTAATTCCGAATTAACTTTATATAACTTCGAAAAATAGTTTGATGTAAATATACATCTTTCATGTTCTAATAATCTTTTTTGACTAAATTTATAAGGCGAACAACGATCTTCTGGATTTAATGAAACGTTTAAGTTCAAACGAGTGTCATAATCTAACATTGGCACGATTACATATTTTATTACGTCTATCGGTAAATTGTACATTGTGTCCTACCGATTATCAATTTGAAACGAATGAATCCGTTTTTATAAATGAAATCGTTTCTTAAAATCTTTTACAGAAGCTTTTAAACTAGGTTTATTCCATAAAATCCATCTTGATAAAGCACCAGGTGTATCTGGTTTATTCCAATGCTCTCCCATTCCAGAATGTCGTTTTAAATATCTAGCTCTACGAGTCGTATCTTTATGTTTCGTAAAGTCAGAATACCCTTTTTGTCCGAATGGAACTACTTTTTCATTACCTTTATCCGTCTCAAATACAGCATCCCATTTCTTTTCTTTTTTATGCGACCTACGAATTGTTTTTAGACGCATTCTTCCTTATTATATAGCAAATGGAAGAGTGGTATAAACTTTTAAGAGATATGAAAGATGATTCCGAAGATCCACACACAACTCAAAAATTCTTTTACAAAGTATTTATAGATTTAAAATCTAAAAAGATCAAAGATAAAGGAAAATTTCGACAGCGTATGGGTCCCGAGTTTGATGGGTGGGTATCAAGTCTTATCGAAGAATTTTCAGATGAACTTGTCTTTGAAATTATAAATGATGATGATTTTTGGGAAAAAACTTTAAAAGTTACGATCGGTGCTTAAAAATGGAACAATCTAAACACATGATTAATAATAACAAGAATGGGTGATACAATTATAGGAGTTCAATTTGGAATCGCCAACCCTGAAGACATCCTGTCTCGCAGTGTTGTTGAAGTAATCACAGACAAAACATATCAAGGTCAACTTCCTGTTCCAGGAGGAGTATTTGATGCAAGATTCGGTGTTATTGAAAATGGTAAGACATGTCCAACATGCAAACAAACAAATTTATTATGTCCAGGTCATTTTGGTCATATTACATTAGCTAGACCTGTATATCTTTACCAATTTCTAGAAACTGTTCAGAAAATTCTACAAAACGTATGTTTAGTTTGTTCAAATCCTTATTTACCTGATGAAGAACTTGAATTAATTGAAAAAAATGCTTGGGGAATGGATAGATTCAACGCTGTAAGAGAAAAAACAGCAAATTACAAAGTAAAAGAATTAAAAGCATCATCATCTTGTCCTCATTGTAGTTCTCCTATTTTAAAGAAAGCTGACAAAGTAGTTGGAACTGTTGCTACATTGGAAGGTGTAACATATGCAGAAGATTCAGAGAAAATACGCATTCAGCCTGAAATGGTTTTAAGATGTTTTCAGCGCATGACAGATCGTCATATTGATCTTATAGGGTTTAATCCTAAATTTTCAAGACCTGAATGGTTGATATGTACAGTTCTTGCAGTTCCTCCTCTAACTGTAAGACCTTCTGTTATTATGGAAGATAACCAACGTATGGAAGATGACTTAACACATAAACTAATTGACATTGTGCGAAACAATCAAAGACTACGCAATAAAATAGATAAAGGAGACTCAGTAGATATTATTGAAAATTACACGGATATTCTTCAATTTGATGTAGCTACGTATATTGATAATGATATTAAAGGATTTGCTCCATCTGCGCAAAGATCTGGAAGACCTTTGAAAACTTTAAAATCAAGATTGGGAGCAAAGACAGGCAGAGTTCGAGGAAATTTAATGGGTAAACGAGTAGATTTCTCAGCACGTTCTGTTATTACTCCTGATTCGAATATAGATGTTGATGAACTTGGAGTTCCTGAAGAAATTGCGATGAACTTAACTTTCCCAGAGACAGTTACAATTTACAATCGTGATCGTTTGATGTCTTATGTTCGAAACGGTCCATCTAAATATCCAGGAGCAAAATCGGTGTTCTTAAAAGAAGATGGAAGGCCTATATCTCTAAAATTTGTAAATCCTGAAATGATAGATTTAAAAGGTGGAGATATTGTTCATCGTCATCTTGTAGATGGTGATGTAGTTCTCTTTAATCGTCAACCTTCTCTACACAAAGGTTCTATGGAATGCCACCGTGTTCGTGTTTTACCTTATTCTACATTTCGCCTAAACGTTTCGGCTACAAAACCTTATAACGCAGATTTTGATGGTGATGAAATGAATATGCACGTTCCGCAAAGTATTACATCTGCTTCTGAAATTAAATATCTAGCAACTGTTCTAAGACAAATTGTCTCTCCACGAACAAATGCTGCTATTATATCTGTATTTCAAGATACACAAACAGGAGTATATCGCCTTTCACAACCAAACGTAAAAATTCCAGAACATATTGCTATGAATATTATGGCTCGAATGAAACGTCCTCTATCTTCCTACGAACGAAAAAATGATTTTGTTACAGGCCAGGATGTGTTTTCCACAACTCTTCCTGCTATAAATTTTAATGGAAAAGTAACTATACGAGATGGAAAATTGGTAAAGGGAATTTTAAATAAAGGTGCTTTTGCTACTACATCGGATGGATTAGTTCATATGATATATTCAGAATTTGGCCCTGAAAGAGCTGGTCAATTTATTAACGATGTTCAAAATATTGTAACTAAATTTAATTTGTTTACTGGATTTTCTGTAGGACCATCTGATTTAGCTACAAATATTGAAACAGAAGAATATATCGTAGAAGCTCTACAAAAAGGTCGACAAGAAGTTATGAATATTTTATCCAGTGTTCATTCTGGTAATTTCCTGAACAGCTCTGGAAGAAGTGATGGAGAAGAACTAGAAAACCAAATATTTAATTCTTTGAAATCTGTTTCTGCAAGTATTGGTGAAGCATCTATGAAGAGTTTACCAAAAGATAATCGTATGGTTCAAATGGTAGATTCAGGAGCGAAAGGATCAAACCTAAACATTACTCAAATGCTTGGTCTTCTCGGACAACAACAAGTAGCAGGAAAGCGTATTCAATATTCTTTACGAGATCGAACGCTTCCACATTTTCCACGATTTGATGATGGAATAGAATCTCGTGGATTTGTAGAAAATTCATTTATAACAGGTATTCGCCCTGCCGAATTCTTCTTTCATGCTATGGGTGGACGTGAAGGTTTAATTGATACAGCTGTAAAAACATCAGATTCAGGATATATTCAAAGAAAACTTGTTAAGACTATGGAAGATTTACATGTAGAATATGATGGAACAGTTCGTAATGCAAACGGTTCTATATTTCAATATCATTATGGTGGAGATGGAATTGATAGCGTGTCGACAGAAATTGTTCCTATTGAATTAGGTGTTATGTCTTTAGAACAAATTTATAAAGAGTTTGCCCTTACAAAATCCGATTACGAAAAAGTCGTAAAAGGAGATGTTGGAGAAAATCCACCAGATTTAATAGAAACTTTACTTGTGGATCGTGAAGATTTAGTTAAGAATGTATTTATGTTTAAAAAGAATTCAACTATAAAATCTCCTGTAAATCTAAGAACTTTGGTTGAAAAATATAATAATCCGTACTCTACAAAAACTGATTTAACACCCGAATATGTAGTTCAAGAACTTGAAAAGTTGTGTAATCAATCATGGTTAGAACATAATAAACTATTCCATATTTTATTGAGGTATTATTTGGCACCTAAAAAGTCTATTCTTGTTCACCGATTTTCTAAACAATTATTTGATGAACTTATAAAGGAAATTTCGTTTCGATATATGAAAGCGCGCGTTCATCCTGGTGAAATGGTTGGAACATTAGCTGCACAATCTATCGGAGAACCTACTACACAATTAACCTTAAATACTTTCCATTCAGCAGGAACGGCTAAGGCAAATGCTACTGCTGGTGTTCCTCGTATTGTTGAATTATTAAGCGCATCTCCAAATCCTAAAAATCCAGCAAATGTAGTTTATTTAGATTCGAATATATCTATGTCACAAGATCTAACATTAGCAAAATTAAGAGATATACAAAAAACTACTTTGAGAGATATAACAAAATCTGTTCGTATTTATTATGATCCAAATCCTTTATCTACCGATACAGTTGTTCAAGAAGATCGTGATATTTTAGAGTCTTACCAAAAATTCTCAACAACACAAGGATTGACTTGTGCTTCTCCGTGGATTATGAGACTTGAATTGGATAAACTTCAAATAGCTGCGCGTCATGTTATTGATATGACTTTAATTCAAAGTAAAATTGAAAATAATAAAGTTCTTCGTGTATTCAAATGTGTACATTCAGATACAAATTCTCCAGATAAAATTGTATTAAGAATTGTGTTTACAGAAGATATTGTTAAGAACGCATTATCGTTAAGATTTATTGAGGATAAATTATTAGATACTGTATTAACAGGAGTTGATGGAATTGGACGAGTATATTTGCGTGAAGTAAATGATGAATTAATTTACGATGATAAACTTGGAGGATATATGCCCACAAAACAATATGTTCTTGACGCCGAAGGAAGTAATTTATTAGATCTTTCAACTATACCAGGAGTTGATCCTTATCGTTCATTCTCAAACGATATCCATGAAGTTATGAATATATTTGGAATTGAAACAGCTCGTGTATGTTTATACGAAGAACTTAGTGAAGTATTTAAATCAGGTGGTGAAACAGTGAATTACCATCACATGATTACATTGGTAGATACTATGACTTATCTTGGTCGTATTATGGAAGCAAATAGATTTGGTATGAGTAAAGGTGAAAATGGAGTTCTAGCAAAATCATCTTTTGAAGAAACATCTAAAATTTTGTTTAATGCTGCTTTATCCGCAGAATTTGATAATATGAATGGCGTTTCTGCAAATATCATGTTTGGACAAAAACCTCCTTGTGGAACAGGATTTGTAGATATTCTGGTAGACGAAACAAAATTACCCGAAGGGACAGAAGATGATTCAGTGTTTGGGGCAGATCTAGATGCTGCAAATGCTCGTATTGAAGAAGAAGAAAGAAAAGATGCCGAACAAGGAGATGTGAGAATGGAAGATATATTAATGGAATAATATAAATGAGTAATCCTAAGGCCAATATTAAATCTCAAGGTAGCGAAGAATATATTAAATTAAAAAAAAGAGATGCTATACTTGGATCAGGATTACCAAAACCTTATTTTGGATTACAACAAATAAGTAATAAAAGTTTTAGCAGGGATGCTATTTCTTTATTAATATATCAAAAAGGATTAATAATTGACAAACCATTACGTTAATTTTATTATTCGATTGAGAATAATTACCAACTCCACGACCCACCAAATCCTGATTGATAAACAGCCAATGATTTAGGATATTTTTTCTTTAAACAATCATGAATTAATTTATCGTCTTCGGATATACATTGATTAATTTCACCAGGTCTATATTCAGAATCATTCACCATAAAAGGATATATTTTATCTGTATCAATAACATGTACTTTATCACGCACTCTTATTCCTTTACGAAAAAAATAAGGACCAGTTTCTTGATTAATACGAACATTATAGAAATCAATACCATTTAAACTAGCAGGATGAAGAAGTCTTTTTAAATTTATACATCCAGGAATACAAGCAAAAAATCCATTTGAAACATAGTGTCCTGGACCACCTTTACATTTCAATCCACAAGGATCTTCATTTGCTACAATTAATTGAAAATCTGAATGTTTTTGTATATATTTACAAAACTCATCACTAATTTCAAATAAAGAATCAAGATATATTCCACCAAATCTATGAAGAATTTCATATCTAGCTAAATCAGCTACTTGTGCAAATCTTGATTGTTGTAATTCTTTTCCAATTTCAACAGCTTTTTGAATATATTGAAACGTCAAAGGGAAATTTTCTTGTTTTAAATCATCGTTTGTCCATAATTTATATAGAATACCATTACGTTCAGCCACATTCCGAACTCCATTCATCAGATTATAACGAACACTTGTTTTATCTAATGGATTTCCAAACCATATTTGATGAATAGTATTAGAAATTTTACGATTTAATGGAACATATAAAGTTTCATTAAAAAAATGTTCTCTTTCAGATACTTTTAAAGTATTCCCTTTTTTATTATATATTTTTTTACATATTGATTGTGTAGCTTTATAAAAAAATAATAGTTCTCTTTTAAGTTCTGTATATAATGAAGGAAGATGTTCGCCAATTTTAAAAAATTTAGGTTGTTTAAAATTTTCTTTAACTAATGTATGAACCATACGATGATGTTCGTGTCCATATTCACCAATTTCATTATGTGTTAAAACTAATTTCCATGATTGTTTTGCTAATTCTTTTAAAGCTTTTTCAAATGTTGATCCACGATACAATTTTTCTGCTTCTTCTGGATCTTCTGTATATTCATCTTTAACATCAAACATTATATATTTTGTAACATTAGACCACGACATAGTCTTAAAAAATTCAACGGATCTTACAGGATCGTTTAAATGCGTCGAACAAATAACAAACCATCCTGATTGTAATATTAAATTCATACCTCCCCATAAAACTTCATCATCAGGATGAGCTATTATGAGAAGTTTATCTACCTCCATTATTTATTAACAACTTTAATTAGAATAAGCTAATCCACCCATGCCACTCATCACACGTAAAATATTATAGTTTAGGGCGTATACGCGAACATCATAATTCTGTGTATCGACAAGAGACGCAGATGTTGACCCATTCAAAGTCATAACTAATGTCGCACTATCAATTCTCGAGAAATTACATGTTCCAGATGGTTGATGTTCTTCAGGTTTTAGAGCAAATGAATAACAATAAATACCCCGAATATCATTTGTTAAGAAAGAATTACCCCCTGAATGGTGTTGGTAAGGTTGAACAGCATTAAAATAAGGAGAATATAAAGTCTGCATTCTATCTTGACCGTTCAATTGAAGATTGGCACTATACATTGCATTTTCAGTAAAATTTAGAGGATCAAATAAATTGGGAGGAGCACCAACAGTGGTTGGGCCTTGTGCATTTCCAAGAGTGCAACTTCCAAATCTAGAATTTTGGACGACCCATACAAGTTCTTTTACAGGGTGATTAAAGGTTAAATCACATCGAATCATTGCACCCGTAACTCCCTTATCTTCATTATATTGAGTTTGTTCAATTAAATATTCATGAGATTCTTGAGCCATACGACGTCTTTCTTCGACATCTAGGTATACATAATCACAAATCAAATTAGCTTGGCGAGGACCATTAGATCTAGCAGCACCACCACTATTATTTATTTGAACAATTTCAGTCTTATTCCACATAATATTAATTTTTACTTCATGATATTGTAGAGCAATTAAAGGAATAGCTGCACTTGGATTACGAGCAAAATAAAAGGGAAGAGGGATATGATATACGTTTCCAAGAACTGGTCGTCCGTCAATGCCACAAGTATTTCCAGCAAATCCAGTATCGTACATCATAGCATTTAATTGGGCCCATTTATCTGTTGTATTAGTTAACATAGTCCAAATGTACATCCATTCACCGTATAATCTATCAATAATTTGTCCACCAATATCAAGTTCTACATAACGTAACATATTATATGCAGCTCTTACAGGATTTTGGTTATTGATTGATGAAACTAATCGAACTGTCCCAGTGCCATCTCCTTGACCATTTGAAACAAATACAAATCCTGGAGGAGGACCGTTTACACCTGTCCCATACCCAAATGCTCCAACTAATCCCCAATTCGTAGTTCCCTGTGTTACGACAACATAAGACAATCCAGGAATCAACTGACCGGATGTTGTTAACAAAGGAGGACCAGTAGCAGCAACATCGTTAGGACCATAGCGAATAGGGTAGGTAACTGCATCAACTGTATCAAGTTGTACTTCTAGGTAGCAAGAAGAAACAAGGTCGGCATGACGACCAAGAATAGCTGAGTGTTTTGTTCCCCATGAAGCTTGTCCGGTTAAATTTACACGAAAAGGTTCCATTGCAAAATTTGTATGACGTTTAAACAGGCCTCTCCAGAAAGTAATTTGCGGATTTCCAGATAGATATGCATCTTGTGCGCCATAAGCAACGAGTTGTAATAAACCACCTCCCATTTCTTTATATGTTATACATATTCAATTTTTTTGAGATAATTTACTTGCGACTACGACGAGTTTTCTTTCCACCATGAGACTTCTTATAAGTTTTTTTCGCAGTTTTTAGAACATGTGAAAACCATTTCTTTCCTAATTTAGACTTTTCTCCACTCATAGTTTTCATTGTGGCTTTTACGTGTACCATCCATGGTGTCTTACGACGTCCTCCTGCTTGTTCTGATGCTACTACTGAATCTGACATTTTGTTTTAACGCGTATAAAAAAATTAAACAGTGATTTTGTAGATAGGGCTTGTTTGTTTCATAGGTTGAAATGATAAATTAGGATCCGCAACAACGGGTTGTTTATATTGTCTAGGTTTTTGAGGACGAAGTGCCGCAGGTTTAAGAGAAACGCTTTTATCTTGAAATTCTCCAATATATAATTCCATCATACTATCTAATGATCCATAATTCATCATAATCCATTGACATCCGTACGTAAATAATATCTGTGGATTTTTATTAATTAAATCTTCTCCTGTGTCTGGAACTACAATTGTGATATTATTTCGATTAAATTCAATTAATTCATCAGCGTCATATGTTTGAGAAGCTTGAGTATACGTTAATCTTCTACAATGTGATTCGGACCATGATAAATTAACTAATTCTTCCATTAATGTTCCTTTCATAGATCCACCTGAAACTATAATTAGTTTACTTTGTAGATTACATATAGGTTCAATTGCTAAATTAACTCTTTGGTAACCGAATTTTTTATCCAACATAAATGGTTTACAAGCCGAAGTTCTTAAAATTTCTGCTGCGGCATTTATTACAATTGTTTTATTTGTATGAAATACTAAACTTAAAATAAAAGGATCACTTGAAACAGCAGAACTTACTGAATTAAAAGCATTATTTCCAACAGCATTCACACACGCTTCAAATGGAACAGTATTGTAAGCATAATCAATACCTAATTTTTGATTTTTTAATCCAACAACCGGTTTATCATTAGAATCGCTATAAATATCTAATTCAACTAATCTAACACCTGCTTTAATTGCTTCTGTAATAACAGAATCGCTTATATAATCATATATCTTTGCTGCTGGAAAAACAGAATAAGATGAAGATGCAAAATAGTAATCACAGAGTCTTTCAGTTTGAGGACATCCTAAAGGAGCCAGTTTTGTAACTAATGGATACACGCTAAAATTACTTTCAGCTACATCCTTAGCTTTTTTCTCAGACGGTGTAAATGAATTGTAAAGTCCAAAGGATATAAGAAGAATCAATAAAACAGCCCCAATTACCCAATAGTCCATTACTTATCACCAATACTAAAAAAAAGCTTACGAAATTCTCTAACAACCTTATCAGGAAATCGTCTATTCATTGATAATTCTAATAAAGAACAATAATGAAATAGTAAACAATACATACCACATTCAGAATCTTCATATTGATGACGAGTATTATTATAATTTAAGTTTGTAGGTTTATTATGTATTTTTGTAGAATCCCATTGATTCTTCCAAGTGTTCATTAATTTTAAGATTTCAGGTTCAGGTTCTTGAGAATATGAATCGAAATAAGTTATTTGCGGATATTCATTTGCTGGATCTATGTTTGCGTATAATGCTATCCAGTGTTGTCCTGGTCCTGTACTCACATCTGTATTAAAAACAATACCTACCTTTGTTTTCCCTTTTTTGTATATATCCCGAATATTCATTGAACATAATGCGCTAACAATACATGAACCTGTTAATGATTTTTTTCCAAAATCAATAGGAACACATCCAACAAAATAATATTTTGAAAAAATTTTCGTGAATTCCTTTTCAACCTTTTCAATATCTACGGATGATAACCATTCATGTGGTTTTTGAATCCAAGATGAAGGAGCTTTTGGTTTATTCATCATACTATGAATAATACATTGAGATGTTGAATCCTTACATTTTTTATGTAATCTTTTTTTAATTTCTTTCCATACAGAATGTATAGTTCCTACAGGAATAGGAACTTCATTCGAATGTTCTTTGTTATAAACTTTTCGTAGATTCTCTATTTCCGTTTCATCCATTATATTGAAAATGGATTAATTATTGTCTTATTATTTTTTGTTTACAAATGGAAGAAACAAATGATCTCATAAGATGTGTTCGTCAATATCGTGATTTGGATAATGAAGTAAGGGCTCTCAATACAGAAGTTTATAAAAAAAGAGAAGCTCGAAAAATTGTAGAAATAGAAATGGCTGATCTTGTAAAGCTTCCCGCATTTTCAACACTTGACAAATTGCGAGTAAGTGATGACGGAACTATAATAAATATTGAAAAACCAGGAAGTGCAAAAGCGTGGAGTCTTTCAAAGAAAGATTTGAAAGAACATCTACAAACTTATACAACACGTATGAACGGTCATTTAAATGTTGATGAACTTTATGATTGGATTTTAAGAGAACAGTCCAAGAAACTTGTAACGACTGAATATAGTTTTACAAGAATAATCAAGGAATAATATAATGGATTGGTTATTTGGAGAATCTCCGCCAGTAGCACAATCACCGGTAGCACCAAGATCATCAAAAAGGAATAGGAGATTATCGGCTGTAATGATGGCCGCACAGGAAGATCTCAAAGAAAAAGAAGAAAATAAGGCTGCTCTAAAAATTATTAATAATAAAAAAAGAACTTGTGAACACGAACACACAGAAGAGCAAGATGGAGGAACTCTTCAAGGAGATACACTTTTTTTTGGAAATGGAACAATAACCCAAGGAATAGCTGCACTTAAAGCTCATATGATGTTAAGACATACAACAGTTTTAGCGGATTTTAATGAACAAACTTTAACTTATATTCCAGCATTGTTACAAAAATCCCCATTATCCGAAGGATTTATAAATGAATTTGGTCCATCTGATGGTCTTAGATATTTATTAAGTTTTATTCAAACATCAGAAGTTCCACAACCAAGTGAAATGTCTTCTAGACAAGCAGTTGAGACTGTTACAAAAAATATAATTAAAAGAAATTTATTTACATTTGGATGCTATAATGCCGAAACACAATGGGAAAATCCTGAATTTAAACCAACTCCATGTTTTATTTGCGCTAAACAAATTAGTGAAGGAGAACAACGAGAACATTTAATTCCTTCTGCTTTATCATTTTTTCTTTTTGGTGTGAATGTTGGTCAACAAGCTGTACTTTCAGGAAGAATGGGTGGTGGTGATATTCATTCTGATTTTAGAACATGGATAGAAACTCCTAGAAATGATGACCCATTTATTGAATCTAAAAAAAGATTAAATGACTTAATAACTAAAAATATAGAAAGACGACGATTACAATTAGAAAATTTTAGATGGGCTCATGCAAGATGTAATATACAAAAATCAGCAAAAGTTATTCCAAAATGTTTTACCTTAGATGGTAGAATTGGTATTAATAATCCAAAATTTGAGGATATTAAAAAAGATGAGGACATTATAGGTATTTGGCATTCGGAATATATAAATAGACCCCAAATATTAAAAGAAACATTTTCAGAGCTTTTTAAGGTTATGGCAGAATATGATATAGATAAAACTATCAATACAATAGTTGAAGATAATTTAAAATTTATTGCTTGTTTATCACATTATTTAGTTTGGATGGAAGGTGGTATACGAAATGAAATAATTTTGGTAGATGGATTTAATAGAATATTAGGAATATCACAAGGACCTCAATTAGGAGGAGGAGGAGGGTTTAGATTAACGCTTCAAGATATTAAAAATATAATGATATATCTAGATCATGTTGGCGGAGTTAGAAAATATAATCCAAAATCTACTACCGAAGATTTAACAAAAAAAATGGAGTCATTGAATTTACAGTCTTTTGAAGATCCTACTATACCACCTGTATCTATGGTTGCTGGAAAAACTTTACATAGAAAACGGACTTACAGAAAAAAGAAAAGAACAAAGCATAATGTACAATCCGTACAATCTAAAAAATCGACTTTTCGAAAAAGAAGACGTTGAAAAAATTCTTCTACAAAATAATTGCGAGTTTACTATTCGCAATCCTGCTCTGTATCAAAGAGCTATGGTTCATTCATCTTATGTAAAACGAGACGTGTATACAACTCCTACCGGTGAAATTACTCAATTGGCAGATAAGCCTACCAACTGTCTAGGTTTATTTGATGACTCGTATGAAACTCTTGAGCATTTAGGAGATTCAATTTTAGGCGCAACTGTATCTACATATTTATTTAAAAGATTTCCTCTTCAAAATGAAGGATTTCTTACAGATTTAAAGAAGGATATTGTTTGTAATGAGATGTTAGGTTTCTTATCCCAAAAAATTGGTCTCGATACTTTCTACGTTATTTCAAGACATAATGAAGATGTTTGTAATGGTCGCACAAACACTAAAAAACTTGGAGATATTTTAGAAGCGTTTATTGGAGCTCTTTGGACAGATTCAGATAATAATTTTGATGTTATATATTCTTTTATAAAAGAGATTATTGAAACACATATCAATATACCTAAACTTCTTTTAAATAATCGTAATTTTAAAGAACAATTACAAAAATTTTATCAAGCTAAATTTCATCAGACTCCCAAATACATAATGTTATCTTCGGCAGCAAATATGTATATGATGGCTGCGGTAGATGAAAAAAATATACATTTAGGTATTGGAAGTGCACCAACTAAAAAACAGGCTGAACAAATAGCCGCAAAAGAAGCTTTGAAAAATCTTAAGGTTTCTTAGGAAGTTTTCTTACAAGCAATTCACGAGTTATTCCTATGACAGACGTATCATCGGCACCTTCTGCTACACCTTCAATATTCCTCAAAACTTCTGCGATACGTTGTGGTTGATCTGAAAATTGAAGAAGTAATTGAGTTTTTATTACGTTTCTTTTTAACGGAGGTCTTGTAGTTCTTGTGCTACGAGAAAGAACACCAACACCATTTCCTTCAAGATGAAAATCATCAACTGAATTATCGCGCATGAATTTCAATATTAATTCAGAATTCTCTTTTTTACGATCGTTTAATTTTTTGATTTCATTGCGTAATTTTCTTTGTTCATCATCAAATTCAATCCATTGTTTTAATGCTTCTTTAATTTGCGAAGAGTCTGTTTCCTCCATTTCTTATTCTTAGAACGGTACGTTGAAAGTGTCTTTCCACCACGATCTACTGGAATTGGTTGTGTAAACTGAGTAGATATTTGATCTCTCAATTGTTTATTTGCACTATCAAAGTTTGATTTTGCTTGATCTTTTAATGAATTAAATTTTTGTTTAAATATCAAAGCATCTTCCTCTGGATTTCCAACATAATTTGGATCAATTATAAACGTATCAATTATTCTTCCAAGCCATCCAAATATTGGACTACTTTTTAATTGTCTTACCATAATTGCCCTCTTTTCTCCAAATTCTTCTACTAATCTATCAATTGATTCAGACCAATTTTGAAGAGCAGGACCAAACAAAGGAATACCCGCTAAAGATTGTGTATAAGCTTCTCCCAAATTACCACGACTTATATGTGCCATTACATTTAGAAAAATTGGAAACAACGATAAAAAATATCCTACAACATTACCAATTAATCCTCCAAAAGGTAAAGGAGAAAAAACTAACGGAACATATTGTTGTAACATTTTTGCTACATTTTTGTTTATCGCAAGAGCTACTGAAACGGACATTCCAAGAAACTGACCAAACATTGGAATAGTTTCCAAATTATTCAAAGAAAAACTGCGAATCATACCAACTGGTCCATCTAAACTTTGTTTTACATTTTCAGGAATTAGTGCTCTTAAAAAGTTTATATATCGAAGAATAATTCTGTTTAATGCACCCTTTCCAGACTGGTCTTCTTCTCCTCCTAATTGATGTTTTTTATTTGAGTAATACGTATACGCTTTATTAGCTTGTTCAATTGTAAAAAAGTGATCTTTCTTATCTTTATCTAAAAACACCGAATTGTGTAGATGTTCTGCGTCCATAAACTTTTTATTCTTTAAATATTCATGTAAATCAATCAATTTTGAACCGTTCGTCGCAATTTTTGCGTTTTTAGTTAATCTAAACAGATTATCATATTGTTTCTTTTGATATTTCCCCCCATCTTCATCAAATACCCAAACCATTATTTAGTACGCATAAAATAATGGATATCGAGTCCCACGTAAGTTGGAATTCTCAACTAGAAAAAATTATTTCAGACGAAGGAGAGCGTTCGTTATGTTTTACATGGCTACATTCTAAATCTGAAAAATATTATACAAACTTACATGTCTATATAACAATTCCTGTTATCCTTTTATCTACAATAGCAGGAGCAGGTTCTTTTGGCTCACAATCATTATTTAATAGTTCCCAAGTAGCAAATGTTACAATTGGAGGAATTAGTATTTCAGTTGCTGCGCTAAATACTATTTCCGGATTTTTTGCGTGGTCAAAACGTTCCGAATCTCATCGTATGGCAGCAAGAACATACGAAAAAATTTACAGATTTATTTTAGTTGAATTAGCATTACCAAGATCCGAACGTATTGCAGCAAAAGATATGTTAAAAATGGTTCGTGAACAATGTGATAGATTATCAGAAATAAGTCCTCAAATTCCAGACAATATAATTAAAGAGTTTAAGAAGAAATTTGCAAATACTACACCCGATGTAAAAAAACCAGAAATTACAAATGGATTAGATCCTATTCTTATTCATCCACCTGATATGGAATCTCCTGTGTTCAGACTTAAAACTTCCACTTTCGATCACATTCAAGACAATTTACAAAGGTCGTCATCGGTTCATCCGCTGAACGTGTCTGCATCTGATAATAATCACACTTAGTTTTCTTTTTACAACCAGAACACCACATAAATATCGCGGCACTCTCGTTTTTAGAATAAAGTTTCTTTTCAGATTCAATAATTTTTTCAATCGATGCCTTCCATCTTGAAGGACATAAATCAACTGCTGTGAGTTCTGAAAAGTTACGAGGTGTAATTTCTCCCGATTTTATTTTTTCCAACCAATTTTCATTGTTTTTTACATAACTATTTGATCCTCTTAAATTTTCATAGAATGATATACATTTGCTACAATACATATTATAGAAAACATGATTATTCCATTCAACTTCTATACCATCTTTAAATGCTTGATCTGAAACAACGTGTAGAATAGAATCTTCTAATTGTGTAGCAAGTTCATTATTCATCAATTCTTTAAAATTTTGTAAAACTTTTTCACGAATCGGTGTATCTATAAATACATTACTTGATTTTGTAGGTAATGAAACATATACTTCACGAACCGGTTTAATTTCTTCTTCCTCTTCTTCCTCTTCTTCTTCATCTTCTTCTTCTTCCTCTTCATCCACAAAATTCCACTCTTGATATACTAATTCATAATGATCAGTTTTCAAATTAACATATTCTGAAATATTTAAATCATATTCATCTTGATTTTCAGATTCAGTTGCGAAAATTAAAATGGGACCATAATACGTTTCTTCATTAAACGGGTATGGTAAAATGTATTGGTTTGTCTGTTCGTCATCACCATCTGTGCATCCAAATACAGATAACCATTGTGATTCTTGTAGAGGATCTTGAATTTTTCCCTGAAATTGAATTTCAGTATTTTTATACTTTTTACGAATCCATTCGAGAATATCGGAAGTCTTTGCAGGAACTTCAACTTTCCCAATAGTTCCACTTATAGAAATTAATATACCGCTTGTCATTTTGTTATTAAAATAAATGCTTAATAACAATTTCGTTTTTGTTCATTAAAAACGGATTTTTAATATTGAAAGTTATATATAGTAATCGTCAAAAATGTCATACGTACCGCCTCAATTAAGAAATAAGCAAAGTGTCAATTTTAATGAACCACTGGAAAGAAAGAGTGTGTTTAGTAGACCTAGACAAAATAGCTCTCGTCCTATTCGCCAAAAACCACAATGGTTACTAGATGAAGAAGAAAAGAATAAAAATAAGGAAAGTCTTGAAGAACAAGTAATGCGGGTTGTACAAGAGAGATCCGAAGAACATTTCCCTTCTCTTGGTGGAAGTGTTCAGCGAGAAAATGTATGGGTAGGTGGAACTAAAAAGTTTTCCGAACTTGCAGATGAATGGAAGAAATCAGATGAAGCTAATACTGATTTGGAAACATATACTGAAAACAGAGAAATGAATCGAAGAAATTTTGAACTTCCTCGATTCAATAATATTCATAATTTTATTGAACCAGAAGATGAAACTGCCCCTACAAAACTAAATGTAAAAGTACCTATAGAAGAAGAGTGGACAGAAGTTAAACATAAACGTCATGTCGTAAAAGGAGTTGACGATTTTAAGTCTATATTTGATGATAAAGGTGAATTACTTGAAGAACATGATACTGTATGGAATGCTGATGAAAATGAAGAATCATGTTGGGATGCTCCTATTGGAAAATCTAATTGGAATTAGAAGATCGTAATTGTGGAGGCTCAATAGAACTTAATATACTTTTTCCACCAAAAATCATAGTAAATATCCAATCAAACGGAATACGAATCCATCTACCAACTACTTGTGCCCATCTAGAAAGAACTAGGGCATCTAGTTTTTCACTTTTATACCATCCGAAATATACTCCAAATCCGAATGATACTAGTAAAAGAACAAAATTTATTAATGAAAAAACTCCATTGGTTTCTATTTGTCCAAATATCCATTCATTCATACTTTTAACCATTCCAGTATTTGGCTTATTTTCTAATAATGGAACAGTAGATACATTTTTAATGTCGTTATTTTTTCTCCCTGTTCGTTTACATCTCATATACGTCTTTCCATCTTTAGGCATAGGCCCACCTGTCAATTGTTCAACGTCGTTATAAAATATTTTACGATCACCTAAGGGTTGTATTCCACGAAATGCTGGTTTTGTATTTCTAACTAATAACGCAAAATCGGTGTGATCAATATTAATCATGTGTCGAAATACAACCCACTTTGTAGGAGAGCATTGACCATCTAATGTGACACCATCATATACATAATAAGAACCAGTAGGAGGAACCATCATAAATAAACCCCATTGTTCTCCTAATGAAATAGGAGTAGGAGTTTGTGAATTTGCGTAAGGAATAAACGCATTAAAAAAATGTATAGAATGTGTTTTTCCAGGATTGACTCGAAACAATGAACTAACACAAAGATTACCTTGTGTTGGACTTTTAAAATACGCTACAACTTCTCCTTCTGCTTGAACACCATCAATTGTATGATGGCTTGGTTGATTTATCAATACTAAATTACACGAATAAGAATGTCCGTTATATTTACATGATCCAAGATTTGTTGAACCCACTATCATTGCCCCAAACTGAGTAATAGCCACGTTTGCTTGCGCGATATATGCGTCGTCAAAGACTAAATCGCAAAGAATGTTACAGGGTTCGGCACCTGATTGTGATAGATTAATGGGACTTTGATTCGAATTTTTACAAGACGCTGATGAATCAAACACACTCATTTGTAGTTTCGCATTATTTTGTATCTTGGAGATATACAATATGGTAGACGCAGGAGGAATATTAGGAATTATATTTGGTAGTATTTCTTTTCTTATACTAATTGTTTATGGTCTTTATACAGGAATACCGTCTGTTAAGACACTCGTAGATGAATTACTGAATCCGAAAGTTAAATCTGATTTTTCTACTGGATTCTTAGCAACATTTACGACAATTCTAACATACTTTATATTTTTAGCAGGACCTATAACAGATGTAGTATCTCAACAATATAGGTATAGTATAGCAAGTATAGTAGGGTTTTGTGGTTCTATTATTGTATTAGTGCTCAATCAACCATGGTTTTCAAATTTTTCACATTATTTTATTGGTGAGCCGTGGGCTACAACAGGAGACCCTACAACTCTTACTGTTTTGTATAGCTTTTTAACCAGATTTTTAACTGCCGGGATGATTTTACTTGTATCAGCATTAATCGTTGTTCCAAGTGTATTTGCGGGTCTTAAAGATAGCAAATCTGCTGCAATATCAAGTTCTGTAATTGGTACATTTATAGGTGTTGTTATTTTAGGAGGTTTTGATTTTCTTTCTAAGGAAGGTGTTTCAGTTTCTAAAAATGAAGCAAGACTTCGTGAACTTTCAGCAGAAGAAAGAAGTAAGTTTGATGAAATAGGTAATAGTAGCGGATCAGATGAAGATAAATTCAATAGTGTTTTAAATGATGTTTTGAAACTAGGAAGTAAAGAAGGATGGTCTTCTTCGCTAGACTTAAATCCGAAAGTAAAAGAATCTATGTGTGATGTTCCTGGAACAGGGAAATTTTTTTCAAATACGTTGGCACCTCCCTCAATTATATTGACACAAACGATTATATGGTGTCATTTAATTGAACAATGGGATATTCAAACTGGTAAAGCAGGAAACTTTGGTATTGGAACTTCACAAGGTAGCAATGGTTCCGTTGGATTAATTGTCACCTCTGTTGTAACATTTATATTGCAATGGATTACTTTATATAGTTCAGATTGTCTTGCGGATACTAAATACATTTATGGAAAATGGGCACCTCTTGTATCTCTAATGTTGTCTATTGTATTTGCCGGAACTGCGTATGGAACTTTGAAATCTACATCTGAAAGTTTTACAGATAAAAAAGATGTTGTGCGAGAACATATGGTATTTAGCAATACACCTCCTCCTTCAATAGAAAAAGATCCGTCAAAAATTAAAGTTGGAGAACCTATTCTTCAAAATCTTCCTGTAAACGATAATGATGAATTTGTATGTGAAGCTTATAAAGATGGAGAATTAATAAGTTCTAGTTTAGTAACATAAGTCTTTGAGCGTTTCTTAAAGTACGGTAATATCCTGACATAGATGTTCCTGTATATGATTCTTGGAAAAGTAAAACTCCATCCGAATCGTATCTTAAAACAACCATAGTTGGAACAAACTTTACATTGAATTTTAAAGAAATAGATTCAGGATCATCGTGTATATTTACAGATCTCCACACAACATCTGGAAATTCTTCTTTTAAATCTTCTAGAGCCGGTTTAATTACCTTACAAGGACCACATGTAGGTGATGAAAAGTTATAAGCTACTATATTCATTCTTCTTTTATTATAGTAACTTCTTCTTTTATTAAACCACTATCTGTTTTCAATCGATACAAAGTACTTCTATGTAACCTCTGTTTTACCATTTCAAACCCATTCTTCTTAACTGTTTTTGATAATGCAGTAATAAGAGCGGCATTTAACGAATCTGTATCAATTTTATCTAGATTATTTTTACACCACGTAATCAATTCATTTTCGTATATGGGTGGTCCCATTAATTTTAAAGGTAAATCTTGAACAGGTTCTTCTGTATTTGAAACTATTTCTCTTTTTTCGGACGGATTTAAAACTTCCGTTGCCATTCTATCCACAATATGATTATTACGACTTTGTTCATCTTCTCCACCTGTATGTGCTTTTACATGAATAAATCCATATGATTTAAATTTTGAAAGGCGAATTGAAATATCTTCAATTAAATCACGATGTTTAACATCTGCTCCTTGTGCTGTTTTCCAATTATTTCTTATCCAAGTTGGCAGCCATATAGTTAAACAATCCTTTGAATATTTTGAATCTGTATATATTTTAAGATCTGTTTCAAGATATGGAAATGTCTCAGCGGCACGAACACCTTCTAAAATAGCCATTAATTCTCCACGTTGGTTTGTTTGTGAATTACTTTCAGGAACTCTGCCAGATTTTGATATATGTTTATGTTCAGGAAAATAGAATGCCCATGAAGCTTTTGCGTCAGATTTGCCATTTTTTAAACAAGCCCCGTCGGTATAAATTTCAACCCTCATAGTTGCTCTATAATGGGATTATGTATTAGAGTTTTTATTCGTTTTACAATACATCGACTCTGAATAGCATTTTGTATAGTAGATGGGTCTTCTACATGAAACCATACTCTACATTTAAAAGAGCGTTCTTCTAATGATCTTCGAATCATTTGTTGACACGAAAAAGTTAAAAATTCAGAATGATATACCATTAAAATACGAATACGTTGGGATTGTTTTTTAGGAACTTGTGAAATCCAATTATAAAACCATGGGGCAAATGTTTCTACAGAATTAATTTCTGCCGCGTCAATTTCTGTATATTCGCAAATATCTCCGTGTGTTTTTTTATAATCCGTCCATATCTTTTGAGTCTCGATATCATTCAGAGGTTCAAAAAGTATATAATGTGGAGGAGGATAAACTAACATTATTATTTAATTACTCGGTAGTTGTAGATGCTAAAACTTTCTTAACAGGAATGCAAGTTGCAACAAGATATATACTATTTTCAGTAGAAATGATAAAACAGTCTTCACATTTGGACATGGATTGAATGTGGGATGTGTATTCAACATCGGATTTTGCCAAAAACTTTGAATTGTCTTCTCGTACTCCAATACAGCATTTCTTTTCAAGACTATCTGCATAATAATCGAGGTATATTGGTTGGTCATTTGACAACGCAACTTGTGCTACTCGAAGCAATACACCAGGGGACGGCAAACTCATTTGTAATATAAAATGTTTATTATGACTATAACTGAACGCATTTAACTGTATCTTCAATTCGAAATCTTGATCTCATACATAAACTTGGAAGTTCGGGTCGTGGAACTTCTAGAATTGAAACAAGACCTATTCGGACAATTTCTCGAAGAGCCTTTGCAGTTAATGGAAGAACCCTTGAACTCTCAAATAAGAAATCCACATATTGCGTCGTATTTTCTTCCGTTTGTTCTGTTTTTGTTTGTCTAGCAGTATGTTTCAACTCCTCCATAATATTTTGAAATGTTTTAGCCATAAATTCTTCCGTAACTAATTCGCGAACATATAATTGTGTCACAAATTTAGCATATCCGCGTCTCTTTTCTTTTTGTTTCATCCAAACAATAACTTTATCATCAAAATTTGGTTCTGTGGAATCTGGAAATGTCAATGTATCATGAATATCATATAATTTAGGAAACATTGTGAGTTGAGTATGAATATCATCTTTTATTTCTGGAATAGTATCTACTAGTTTTACGGCACAATCTGCCATAATACCACAAAACATACTTTCTGTTATTGATTTATTAAACAACAAAGCAGAAACTCTTAGTCGAAATTCTTGATCTCGTTTATGAATAATAGTCAATGCTTCTGTCGTCAATTGATCAAGATTTGTCTTTGATAATTTATTTAAAATTCCCATGATAACTCCATATTCGGGATCTGTTTTATCCCCAATTTTACTAACATATGTTCCAAGAGTCTTTATACGCCAATTCTCACTTTCTTGACGATTTCTAAATGTTTGTTTAGGAGGTCTAAATGGTTTGTAAGTAGCAGGAGTTATTCTTAACCTTGCTATACTTGTTTGAAGTCGACTTGGAAGTGGTATTTTGGTTCCAAAACGAACCGAATAAATTTGAGAAACTGATAGGCTCATTTGTATTTAGTGGCATTCTTTCAAGTAAGCCAAAAACGAATCCGTTTCACATATACATGGAAAGTATCTTAGGAATAATACAAATGGGTTCAGATATAGAGACCACAAAATTCCAATATTCTTGGATTCTGTGGTATCATGATCCCGAGAATAAAGACTATTCTTTGGAAAGTTATATTAAAATAGCAGATGTTTCAAACCCACAACAATTCTGGACAATCGTAGATTCAATATCAAAAGAAGCTTGGGAATCAGGCATGTTCTTCTTTATGAGACATGGATTCAAACCTCTTTGGGATGCTCCTGAAAATGAAGCAGGTGGAGCATGGTCAAAAAAAATAGAAGCTTCCGTTGCTCATACAACATTTGTAGATTTAATGGTACATTGTGTAGCAAATGAATTTCTTATTAATCGTAAAGAAACATTGGTTGGAATAACCATTTCTCCTAAGGGTCCTGCATCAATCATAAAAATTTGGAATACAACAACTACTGTATCTGAAAACGCATACCTAAATCCTGAAATGTCTGGATTTAAAATTGGAGATGATGTTACATATACGGCTCATAAGTCAAGACCAAAATAATTTAAACAATATTTAAAGAAAAGTCACCAGGATTTGTTTCATTAAAAAGTTCATTGATTCTTGAAATATAAATATTACGTAATTTCTGAATATGTGATAAAGTTGGATTCTCTATCTTTTTTACATATATGGGTCTTCCTGTATATGTATGAATAGGATTTAAAGGTTGATTTGTTATTTTTAACCAATTTATAAAAGATTTAAATTTTGGAATTGAAATTCTTAGTTTTAAATATTCGTATAATTTATTATTAAACCATTGAATAAATTCATTATCTGATTCTGGAAAAAGTTCATTCTCACCATATGTTAAGATTGGAACAATAGGTGTACCTGTTTCCAAAGCAATTTTAAAAATTCCTTTACGTTTTTTAATAACAAGTTCTAATATTTTATCTTTTAATCTTCTCATTTCATCAACTCCTCCAACCGTAATTGAAATTGATTCTTTAGATACTGTTTTTTTAATAGTCGTATAATCAGATGGAATTGCGTTCAAATATTTAATAAATGTAGATAACAATGGGATATTAAAAAATACAGAATGCGCTACACCTTTTGATGCTATATAATTTGGATGTGTTAGATTGTATCCATTGTGAATAATAGGAGTTAGTCCAGAAATTCCATGTGGATGCCAAATTCGTATAGATCTTTTCGGAATTTCATGTAAAATATTTATTTTAAACGTTTCTTTAATATTTGATTTGATTTTATTAATTTCTTCGTTAAACATGTAATTCATAAATTTAGATACCTTTTCAAAAAAATAAAACACATACTTTTCAGGAATTGAATAAGATAATATAGTTATTAAAATGAAAAGTGTAAATGAAGTAAATAATATTAAACTAATGAAAATTATAAATAATAAGACAAATCCCATATTGTTATAAAATAATGCTATTATAGAATCTAACATGTTATTTTATAAAAATATAAAAATACTTGATGATTAACAAGATGAAAGTGTGGACAAGACCATCCATATATTTGGTAAGTCATATTTTATTAGGATTTCTAAGTTATTTCTATCCTGAAGTTTTATATGCCACAATAGGATATCAATTCTTACAATATTTTTTCAATGTTAGATTTTTCTTGTTTGAAGGAATATTTCGTCAAGGTAATTCTTTAGAACACACTTCTGTGAAACTTACAGAAGTTGCTATTGGATATGGATTAGCTATGCTGAGCAAGGCATTAAACATAATTTAATTTCTCCAAGATTTGCTACTACATACCGAATCATTAAAAACCAATCATTTTTCATATGAATTTCTAGATTATTACAGAGATTCGTACATTTTGTAAATAAAACAAGATGAGGTAGTGAAAAGTTCCCTGTTACAATCTCATCTGATTTCTTTTGTATACTAAATTCATTCTCCGAATCTCCCATAACAGTAGATCTTGATGCAAAATGCCCTTTACAACTGAATGTTAAAGATGTTCCTACATTTTTAATATCTATTGTCTTAGCACCCAATAAAGTCATATCTCTACAAATCTTTTGGAAATCCATAGATGGCATAGTAATATTTGCACTGAATTCTGTTTCTGGTAATTGAATATCAGGTTCATCTCTATCCAACAAATTCAATTTATAACGAGTTATTTGTTTTCTCTCCCCATCTTCTAATAAAATACCCAACGAATTTGAATCAGTTTTATCCACATAAAAAGTTATTGTATCATCATTTGTAGCTGTTCTTACAATACGATATAAATGATCTGTGTTTACACCAATCACAAATTTACGTGAATCATAATTATACGAAAATTTTTCAAATTTATCTGCGTGTAATCTTAAATGTACTAAAACAGTTCTCGTATTATCCATTGCAATCATACGAATACCATCCTTATCAAAAATAAGACTCATTTCAACAAGAATACATTTCAAAGCCTCTTTCAAAGTTCGAATGGCGCCCGTTTGAACAGTTTTGGCTTCAACAATATAATCTGTCATTTTATGTTGTTAATTTACGTGCGTTTAAACTTTGTTTCGCATAGTTTGGCTTTTCTTTTTTGAAACTATACGTCCTGATTTATTATATTTTAAATCAGCTTTGGTAAGACCACCAGAAGTTTGTTCTGCGGTTCCGTGCATTACTTGGGCACGTGAACCAACTCTTTGTGTTTTACTATTGGGCATTTATCTTTTACCAAATACTTTTTCGTAGATTTCAGTATTATATAACCCCACAATTTCACTTGCCTTAATATTTCTTCTAGAATTATCACTTAGACCATCAACTTGTGAACATATACAAGGATACAAAGCATACCATACATCTTTTTGCATAAGATACACCCAACCAACATCCGCAGTCCATTCATCCTTTGGTTTCATATAAAAAAACTTTTGGTATTTTTGTAAAAAGTGTAATCTATTTTGTAATAACGTATCAATATAGAATTCATTAACTACATAAGCTCCGGCATTTCTAGCATTATAAACTCTTGGATTTCTATAATCAATATACCAACCGCATAACATAATAACATTCCAATCAGGTTTTGAAACTAATTCTTCTAGTTGTTTATAAGAATGTTCAAAATCTAACCATTGTAAATCATCTTCTAATATAAGAATATTTTTCCATTTATTTTGTTTAGCTAATGCTAAAACAGATGTATGGCTTGCTTGAATACCTTTAGGAGCAAAATTTTGTTTAATAGCAGGAAATCTTACTATCTTATCTTGTGGAATTTGTCCTTTTTCAAAAAAGGTTTTCATAATATCTCGACGATCTTGACGATGGTCTAAATTTATGTAAATAAATTTATCTACAAACTCCCACATTTTATATTTATACATTTGATTTTGAATTTTCAATTTCAAATGTATTTTTTACAAAATCTAATTAATTACCAAAATATACTAAAAAAATATCACGTTTAGTTGGAGTATGCGAGACCACCCATACCAGACATTACACGAAGAACGTTGTAGTTGAGAGCATATACTCGTACCTGCGCAGTGTTTGATCCCGCTACGGTTGCTACGGATACGGTTAGTTGGAGAGTAGCTTTGTCGATACGAGAAAAGTTGCAAGTACCAGAAGGCTGGTGCTCCTCAGGGCGAAGAGCAAAAGAGTAGCAGTTAATACCACGAGAAGGAGTGCGGCTGTGGTGTTGGTAAGGTTGAACAGTGTCGAAATAAGACCCTTCACGTTCCGTAAAACGATCTTGGCCGTTTAGTTGAAGCTTGGCTACTTCTACAGGGTTCTTACCTTCACAACGTACACCTGATGCAAGAATTACCTTAGAAAGTAGGAAAGGAAGTAGGTATTCTACAGTTCCGGCAGTAGGAAGTGCACCAGCGTTAGTGGGTACACCAGTCCCAGCATATGCGAGAGAAGTTGCCTGACTAGATCCCTGAAGAATGTTAGTGCCAATGCTATCAGATCCCGCACTCAATGCCCAGATAGACGTATCAAAATCATCAGAGTAGTTGAAAGGTTGAGGACCGTATAGACTTGTATTTATAGAAGAAGTAGCTGAGCAATCAACAAAAGAATCACGTTGTACAACCCAGAATAGTTCCTTTACGGGGTGGTTAAAGTTGAGTTGAATCTTGTTAGAAGAAGAAGTAATGGATTCTGCACCAGTGAACTGTACCTGTTCAATTAGGTATTCATGAGATTGTTGAGCAAATCGGCGACGCTCTTCGGTATCAAGGTAGCAATAATCTACCCATAAAGATGCAGCAAGGAGAGATCCGTATGCGGCGAAACCACTCCCAGCAGTTGTTGTCGGTGCACTAGTTGTTGCCCAGCAACAGTTTTGGACACTTTGGAATTGGACGTTTACACGCACTTCATGGTATTGTAGAGCAATCAAAGGAATTGCTAGACCAGGGTTACGACAGAACCAGAATTGGAGAGGAATGTACAAAGTCGTATCAGGAAGAGCATTGAGAGGAGCACAAGAACCAGGTGCGTCTGCGGAAGAGCAAGGGGCGGGTAGAGAATAACCGGTGGCCTGGGTGGGTAATGCAAGTTGGGGGGTGTGTCCAATCATAGAATTTAGAGCATCTACAGTTCCGGCATCCGTTGCGAGCTGAGTCCAGATTTGCATCCAATCACCATATTGACGATCAATTCTCTGGCCACCAATTTCAACCTCTACTTGTTGAATTAGACGGTGACCAATGTAGTTGACCCATCGAGCAGCAGCAGTACTTGCAGCAGTAGGAGTTACACGGGGCAATACAACCTGAACGTACGTCTTATACATTAAATCCGCATTACGATTAATTACAGCGGTCACGCTCTTGTTAAAGTCAGCCTGACCGTTAAAAGTTCTTCAATAGATT
>Ga0209189_1000264_pt1 | contig 45111 bp, 54 predicted proteins | sample C_130820_EF_Meta_FD_187308 | JGI IMG/M metagenome (GOLD analysis project Ga0209189, IMG submission 187308) | Freshwater microbial communities from Lake Croche, Canada to study carbon cycling - C_130820_EF_MetaG (SPAdes) (version 3) | ecosystem: Environmental > Aquatic > Freshwater > Lake...
TGCAGTATGGGCATTGATTGTCTCGCCGCTTTACTTTGTTGACGAACGACTTGTTGTTCTTATTCCGGCTTGTTTCTTTGGTCCTGTCTTAGGTGCGCTATTCGCACGATTCTTGTGGGTAAAATTGCCACCTATTTATTTGGAACTTGATGGGCAGTGGGCCTGGACTGAATTTTATCGTGGACTGTTTATGGCTCTGATAGCCATCGTTTTTCACCATTATCTAACTTAGGAGACTGAAACATGAACAAGTCAATTATATTTCGTAACAGACTCAACGGTGATAAAGTTGTCTGTGATGATGTAAAGAAAGACACCAAATATATTGATGGTGTTGAATATTATTTTGTGCATGAGCTTGATAATGCGCGACGATTTCTGATGCGCAAAGAGGCACTTGAAAAAGTAAGCAAGTAGCTGAAGTTAAATTTGATCAAATCTCCCCGAGCCCGACATCGGTCTTCTAAACCGATCCTTAGAGTTGGGTGGACGGCATGAGGTTCGATTCCTCACGGGGGGACCAATTCGCAGGTTGCATCGGAGTATGATGAAATGGTTATCATAGCGGTCTTTTAAACCGCCCTTCAGGGTTCAAGTCCCTGTACTCCGACCATAACGACGGCTGGATGGCAGAGCGATTATGCAGCGGCCTGCAAAGCCGTGTAGACTGGTTTGACTCCAGTTCCAGCTTCCAAATGCTTTTTTCAGTAATGCTGTCATACAGTGATATATAATTATCATGAGTAAACCAAATATATTATTAATCGGAGACAACTGTGTTGACATCTATCAATACGGTCTAGTAGACAGAATCAGTCCAGAAGCACCAGTGCCAGTTTTTCGTTATCTAGATGAAGAAAGCAGACCCGGCATGGCAGCCAATGTCAAACTAAATTTAGAAGCATTAGGCATGTATGTAAAATTCATTAGTCGAGGAACAAGCAGAAAAACTCGGTTAATAGACAGACGCAGCGGCCAACATATTGTTAGAATTGACGAAGATGCTAATTCAGAGTCGTTGAAAATCCAAGACCTACCAACTCTTTATTTTGATGCAATCGTGATCAGCGACTACAACAAAGGTACGGTCAGTTATGAATTGATAGAGCATATACGACGAGAATATGCAGGGCCGATATTTGTTGACACCAAGAAAACAGACCTAGCTAGATTAGAAGGTTGCATGGTTAAAATTAATGCCAGAGAATTTGCAGCAGCGAAAACATACGCGACGGACATGATTGTTACGCATGGCGATCAAGGTGCTAAATTCAGAGATATGATTTGGCATGCGCCACAAATTCAAGTTGTGGATGTCACCGGCGCTGGTGATACATTCTTGTCAGCGTTAGTCTATGATTATTTGCTGAATCATGATCTGGAAAAAGCAATACCGTTTGCTATTCACGCTTCTGCAGTAACGGTACAGCATATCGGAGTATACGCTCCGACACTAGCAGAGATCGGTGGCTGACATGACTGATACAATTCTTCGTTATTGTGGACGCCACTTAATATTAGATATATGGACTGAAATTAGTTTAGAAGTTTTGGGAGATCTAGACAAGATCGAAGAACAATTTATTGCAGCAGCAGAATATGCTGCTGCAACAGTGTTAAATCATCAGTGGCATCATTTTGGGCCAGGGAATGGTATTACTGGTGTTGTCATGCTGGCAGAATCGCATATGAGCATTCACACCTGGCCTGAACATGGTTTTGCAGCCATTGATGTGTTTATGTGCGGGGATTGTGACCCTAAAAAAACACTGAAGTTTATGCGAGAACTGTTTCAGCCACGTAGTTATAGTATCAATGAAATAACTCGAGGTTTGCTACTAGAATAGTAATCTTATTTAATGCAGGTTCGAGTCTCGCTCAAGGCACCAACTAGATTTGTGTATAAATACACAATCATGAGAATTTCAGAAATAACAGAAGCCAGTGATCTAACAGTCCGTTCGGGTATAGGAATTGATGCTTCAAGGAAACAACAATTAGCCAAACCTGGCGCTGTAGAACTAGGTCATGGCGCTTTTGGTAGTGCGTTTATTGAACCTGGTGATGTTGAAAAAGTCAAAAAAATTAGTAAGTTAGGTGATAACAAATGGAACAGGGACGGCTATTTTGCGTATGTCGATGCAATACGTCGTCTTTCTAAACAAGCTAAAATGAATCCATATCTGCCACAGATATACAATGTCAAAGCATTTGAAACAAAAAATAATAAACGATATTTAGAAGTTACAATGGAAAAATTGTATTCTTATAACAATCTCAATACTGAAGAAGTAATATCTGTACTGGAAAAAATAACTCAAACTCAGCTTGAACGTGAAAAATTCAAAAAAAAAGATTTGATTGATATAATTAAATATTGTATTGATCATCCTGATGTAAAAAAACTGTACCCCAAGGAAAATGTAACGATAGAAATTGCAGATTCTAACTTTAAAAAAGCTGTTAAATTGATACACGGTCTAACACGCTATTTTGAAAAAGATATTCATGATCAGAATATTATGTTTCGCCGCACTTCCGCTGGCGTTCAACTGGTACTCACTGATCCATTATCTTTTCGGGCGTAATATGAGATATAAAGAATTTTATAAGATATATAGATAACGTTATAAATAATAGATATTAATCGATTTATGAACACTAATTCCACACAATCAAGCATTCAATTAGGAGTATTCAATGAAGATATATGAAGGTACCCGAGCTGTTAAAAATTTTAAATCAGCTTTGAAAGCGAAAACTGGCAGAATACCTGAGAAACATGAAGAGGGATATGTTAAAGTATCAGAAACCATTGAAAATGGTGCAATATTTCCCAGGGTATTACCTAAATTTTTCTTTGAGCCAAATGAACAAGTATTCACGATTGGTTCATGTTTTGCCCGAGAAATAGAAACTGTGTTAAAAAACAACGGACTGAGTGTACCCGTCGCTGAAATGAGGTTTCCAGTCGGCGAAGTAGGTGGTCACCATGACCATGAATACGATGCGCATTTGCTTAATGAATATAATGCTGGCACTATTCTTCAACGAATAGAAAATGCAGCTGGTATATTTTCGTATACAGATGATATGGGAATACAAGCAGCTGCCCCGGGTACCTATTACATAGAAAGTGAAATGAAAGAAGCTTGTCTCGGCGAAGGTTGGTATTTTGATATGTTTTTGCGAGACCACGTACAAGCTTTGCCATTGCCTAGAATATTAGAACGACGCAAAGAAATAGAGAATTTATACAAGAAAATGCTGGAGTCTGACAAGATAATCATTACATTGGGTCTAGTAGAAGCATGGTTTGATAATTATACAAATTGCTATGTAAATCATACGCCCAGTTTCTCAGTGATATCATCTGATCCGTTGCGCTGGAGTCTACATCGCATGGATGTAGATGATGTGTTATTTCGTATGGCAAAAGCTATAAAAATATTAAATTCGATATCAAAGAAAAATATATTGATCACCGTTAGTCCGGTGCCGTTGACTGCGACCTTTACGGAGAACAATATATCATTGGCGTCCTGTTATTCTAAATCTGTCTTGAGAATCGCCGCCGAAAAACTCACTGAACAGTTTGATAATGTTGATTATTTTCCTAGCTATGAAATAGTTATGTCATTTGGAACAGCTGGTGGATTTACTGAAGATAACGTACACGTTAGGCCTGAGATTGTTAAACATGTAACAGAATACATGCTAGCTAATTACAGAAAAAAATAATTATATCGATTGCAGACTGTTGAATTATTCAGGGAAGTATTAAATGAAATTTAAAGAATTTGCAGAGGACAATACTATACTTGAACAGATTCTAGCAATCCACGAAGCAGATTCGTGGAGCTTAATGGAAAATGCTGGATCAGTTAACGATACAGTGTTTTTTAAAAGCCCGATGTACGATGAAACAATGGCACAATTTCCAGGATTGCATGACAAGATTAGACAGTTCATGGATCTGAAGCAGCAAAAATATGATGCGCCTTTTGGCTCTAATGACAAAGCTTTTTTGGGCGGCCTGCATTACACCAAACAAATCCCTGATTTACGAAAAGCGCATTTGTCCGCTGATGAATCATTGGTTTATCGTTTCGAGGGTAAAAATCCTAGAAAGTTTTATTTGTTTGGCGTCTTCAATCATCACACACTGGGAACAGGCGATACGCAGAATAGAAACAGACAAAAAAGCATGGCTAAGCAATTAGGTAATATTCAAGATCCTGCTAATTTTCAACAGATTCCATCCGGCTCAGGCAAAACTCGACCAGTTCAAGAGCAAAAGCGTCGCTAAGTGATTGAGTTCTAAGAACAAATTATTTTTCAAAAACGGTTGACAATATCTAACCATTTTGCTATACTTTCTCTATACTGAATAGAGAAACACTGATATGAAGTACACCACAGTCAACGGAATCAAGACCTTGTATATCAAAAAGACTGCCATGCAGATGGCGCGACTGTTTAAGGACGGCGCTATGCTTGATTTTTTGCGTAAAACCCCGAGCTGTCGCTTTGTTCCTAAACAGAATCGTAAGTGATTGATTTCTAAGAACAAAATATTTTTTTAAAAACGGTTGACAATATACAACCGTTTTGATATACTGTCTGCATAAATGAATAAAGGAATCGACATGACCAATCTGACACTCAACGAACAACGCAGTACGCTTATTCGGATGTTCCCCGAGGTCGCTCGCATCACCTACGAGTACGGCAGCTGGGGGGTGACCAATGTTATCGGTGAAGATGAAGTAACCGAGCTGTACACTTATATTAGTGGCACCAAGAAGTTTCAGCGCGTCGGTGTCATCTCGGTCGAAATTTAAGGATACACAATGTCTAGCACATGGATTACATCGGATCTCCACCTAGGACATTCTAACATCATCAAGTATTGTCCCAAGACTCGTGGTCAATATCGCGACGGACAGCACATGAATGAAAGCATGATTGCTGAATGGAATAGTCATGTTGATGAAAATGACACAGTGTATATCCTAGGCGATGTGGGTTTTATGACCACTGAAAAGCTGATTGAAACAGTGAATCGCCTGCAAGGCAAGAAGATTCTGATTGAAGGCAATCACGATAGAAAAGCATTGAAGAATGAAGCATATCGCGCTTGCTTTGCTGAGATACATCAGTATTTGACTATTGGATTTGAAGGCACCAAGGTAGTGATGTTTCACTATCCTATTCTCGATCACGAAGAGTGTGCGCGAGGTTCAGTACATTTTCACGGTCATCGTCACGGCGATCCTAGCGGACTTGAAAAATATCGTGTGCGTGATGTGGGTGTAGATGCCACTGGCAAAGTTGTCACGCTGATGCGTGATATGATTGTAGATGCTATGAAAGGTTCAATTAAATCTCATCATGAAGGAGAAAGCCTGCGTGACAAACAATGAAACTCCGATGGGTTATATTAATGCGTATTATGACGGACTTCGAGAAGGCGTGTGGCGATTTGCTTATATGAAAGATGGTGTCTACTACGTAGGCACCACGGGCAAGACACTAAAAGAAGCTCAGGCTGAAATCGAAGCAGATCGCAAACGGGATTTATCAGAAGCAGAACTCTGAGGAAATATACATGGATAAGCAGGCGTTAGCACAGTTTGTGCAGGACAACCCCAAATTAGTGTCCATGAAGACCGCAAAAGAGGATATTTTTGTACTCAAGTACAAGAAACGAGTGTTTTTTGATAACTTGTGGAACGATTTTCTTGAAGAGTGTCGAGGTACTATAGTAGACAAGAACTTTAATGTAATATCTCGTCCGTTCACCAAGATTTATAACTACGGAATCGAACTGCGTGCACCTAAGATTGATAGCAAGCAGATAGTAACTGCATATCGAAAAATCAATGGATTTATGGTAGCCATGACCTGGTATCAGGATGATATCCTGGTATCTACCACTGGCTCAATTGATTCTGAATATGTTGATATGGCACGAGAAATCATGTTGACTCATCAGTCGTGGTCTGGGTGGCAAGAGCATATTCGCGCAGCAGAAGGCTATACCCTGATGTTTGAATGTGTGCATCCGCGGGATCCCCATATCGTGCCTGAGAAGTCTGGCATGTACTTTCTTGGGCAACGAGAAAACTCATGGAATTCAGTGGTTGACGGATATGCAGAATTTATTCAATGGCAAGACTTGGCTGTAAAGTTGGGCTGCTATAAGCCGACAGCATTTCAAACAACCATGGGTGAAGTGCAAGTGATGGCTAGGGCGGCACAACATGAAGGATTTGTAATTTATACGCAAGATGGATTAGCAACCAAAATCAAAACTCCGTACTACTTGGTAAACAAGTTTGTGGCTCGTAACCCGCGAACTGACAAAATCATGAACGATAATATTTGGCAGCTGGTGGACGAAGAGTTTTATCCGTTGATTTACAAGATCCGTCAGAATATTGAAACGTATACTGCACTGTCTGAGCAAGAACGATTGGCATGGGTGCGTGATTATTTTGGATCATAATATGAAAGTAATTACTTTAGATAAACGCTATTGGCTGAATCGTGTTTACGGTATTAAACACGCAATGTATTTTGCTAATGGATATTCGCCTGATACCTGGCTTCTGAGAAAGTATCTGAGAAATAACCATGCCTCAGATAGTGAAAATTACATAGAGTATGTGACGTACTATCCCAAAAGAATCAATGGCATGGTTCCTTGGATGGTAGGATTTTTAGATGAATCTAACTTGTCTAGAATTCTTTTGGCAAATTGGAATGTTGCCAGCACACACGACATATGAGAGAATTTAAATTCAGAGATTGGGCACAGCACAGGGCAGGCATCTGTTACCGGTGGGAGCACGAATACAAACATCACATCTTCCGCCCTAAAGAAAATAATATCGGATACTTCCGAGGCGGGTGAGGGATTTTAAAGTTTGGAAAGGTTAGCTAGACTCCAGGAAAAATCTTGTATTGTTGTTGAAAGTTAAGATGTGCAACGATATAAACAATGCAAGATGCATCGTAGCGAAGACGTTCGTTACTGCTGATGGTCCACGGTTGAAAAACAGATTTAATGTGCCCAATCTTTGATCTTATAGGTAAGTAAAGAACATTCCTCTCAACGCACAAGGTGTGCGGCCGGACTGTTAATCCGTGTGAGTTCCGTTCGATTCGGAAGGGAGGAGCCAAATTTATAAATGCGGGGTGTAGCTCAGTTTGGTAGAGCGTTTGCTTTGGGAGCAAAAAGTCGTCAGTTCGAATCTGGCTACCCCGACCATTTAAAAAGCCCCTATCGTATAATGGCTATTACAGTTGACTAGTAATCAACCAATCTCTGTTCAATTCAGAGTGGGGGCACCATCCAACTAACTTGTGTTTTTTTCTTTCTACATAGTAGAATACACATAAGTAATCTTACAGCCCCTATCGTATAATGGATATTACAGTTGACTTGTAATCATCAAATCTCTGTTCAATTCAGAGTGGGGGCACCAAACTAAGCGAGTATATTCGATAGTATCACCCATTACAAATTAAACTTATGAAACCTAAATTTCAACAATTATACATGAACGTAGCACAATATATTAATTATACAAATCTTTCAAAAAGTCTGGAATCGTTCCCTAACGCATATCCATATGATCATTGTATAGTTGATGATTTTTTTGCAACTGAATTTGCTGAAACGCTAGCGAACGAGTTTATACCATATGATTCGCCTTCCTGGTGGAATTATAAAAATGTATTGGAAGAAAAAAAAGTATGTAGTAATTGGACGGAATTTCCCGCAGCAACTTATTCTACTTTTTCTTATTTAAATAGTTTAGAATTTTTGGACTTTCTATCCAAAAAAATAGACATAGAGTTAATATCTGATTCAGGGCTACATGGCGGAGGTTGGCACTGCCACGGCCCCGGTGGAAAACTGAACCCACATCTGGATTATAACATACATCCTAAATTAGGATTACAGCGAGTTATTAACATTATTATCTATCTCGGTAATGAATTACAGGAAGAACATGGAGGGCATTTAGGACTATGGGATGCAGACGAAAATGGGAAACCAAATCAACTGATAAAGGAAATTCCGCCTAGGTTTAATCGCGCAGTTATATTTAATACTACTCAGTGTTCATGGCACGGCATCAGTCGAAAATTAACACAACCTGAGGGCATTTACCGTAAAAGTCTCGCTATATATTATTTGCAAACCCCACTACCAAATCCTGATCCACGAAACCGAGCATTATTTGCTCCAATTGGAGATCAGATAACCGATCCTGAGATATTAGAAATAATCAGGCTACGCAGCGGCGTAAGCACATCCTCAAAAGTTTATATTAAATGAAGCCTAAATTCCAACAATTAAACGCACAAGGTGTGCAACTAGACTACTAGTCAGTGTGAGTTCCGTTCGATTCGAAAGGCAAGAGCAAAAATTTTTGCGTAAAAAATATTTCAGAGCCGTAAACCTGAGTAAATATTTTCATAATCTCCCTATAGTACAATGGCTATTACAGTTGACTTGTAATCATCAAATCTCTGTTCAATTCAGAGTAAGGGCACCAATCAATAAAATTAAACAATAATGAAAACAGCAATATTAATCAGTGGCGGCCAACGATATTTGCGTCGTGGTATATTTGAAACTATAAAAATTTTTTCTAATTGGGGAGAGGTTGATTTTTTTATCAGACTATGGAAAAGTCCAGGGCAACCTGAGACTCCAGAACAACTGATAAAATTTTGGCATGACAACGGCATTCCAAAACATTGGAATTTCAGAACAGTACAAATTTTAGAAGATAACCCACCTCATCACCCACCCTATCTTCCTTTAAATCTAGCAGAATGGGCGCCAAATCACTTAACTATGTTTTGGGGAGTAGTAAAAGCCAATGATCTTCGAGTAAAATATCAAGAAGCGACGGGTACAGAATATAATTTAGTTTTTCGTTTACGAACAGATGTATGGCCTTCAATTCATAGCCGTACATCTGACATTTATAATGATATTATAGATTTAGCGGAATACGTGGAACCTGCTAAAACTTCCTTGTTTACTGGCACCAATTTCTCAGATACACTTCAATTTGGCAGTCCGCAAATGTTCGACAAGTATGTTAACTATTGGGACCACCTTAAGAAAATGAGTGTGAACTGGGATTTTGTTCACCCTGAGGAATCATTGGAAAATTACTTTAAAGTGTCAGATATTCCGTATGGCTATATACCAGCGCATGTTTCAGCTTGGCGGTCTGGTCAAGAATATAAAGTTAGACCAGGAAATTGGTAATTTTCATCGGTATTTTTTACTATAAGTAAATCAAGATTATATAAAGGAATAGAAATGAGAACAGCGATAATGTTATCTGGATGGCCGAGATTTCATGCAGAATTTGACGAACAACTAGAAAATTTATACGGTAGTGAAATCGATTGGATCGTTGTATTTTGGAAAACCACTGAAGATTTTTATTTTCCGGAGGCGCACACGCCTTCATGGACAGAATCAGTAAAAAATGAAGATGACGCTAAACATTGGTTGAAACAACGTATGCCTTCGCATCACAACTTAGCACATTTCAGTTTTATCGATTGTAATGAGTTCCCTGATGACTATGTAATCAGCGACTATCCTAATCAGGTCACAGTAATACCATTTAATACCTTTAGACAATATTATATGGTAAAAAAAGTTTATGAGGCTAGTATGGCTTATGGCCCATATGATTTAATAATGCGCACTAGACCCGATATGAGTTTATCGATTCCTGTTCATCTAGATAAAATATATGAACGATTAAAACAGGATCCGATGCGAATTGTAATACCTAGTAATGATAGACAAGGAGATTTTAATGATTTGTTTGCGATAGGCTTACCTGAGACAATGCAAATATATTCTACTGTGGTTGACTACTTTAATAAAATGTATTTTGATTATAACGTGACCTTTCATACAGAAAATTTAGTACTACACGCACTGAAATACAAAGGCGTTCATTGGATGGATGATGGTTATATTGCGAATGTGCGCAAAAAAGGAAAATTTCTTACGCCCCTATGGACACAGGGAGTAAAATATTATGAAGCTGACTTTGGTAGATGGTAATCTAAACACGGCATATATACTCATTAATTTAAATTTTTTAAAGATAAAACATGAAACCTAAGTTCCAGCAGCTATACATGAATATAGCCCGAGAAGTAGCAAGTATGAGTTATGCTCGGCGTTTAAAAGTCGGTGCTATTGTAGTCAAAGATGATAGAATCATCTCCATGGGCTATAATGGCATGCCCTCAGGATGGGATAACAATTGTGAAATTGAGACACGTTACGAAGATGGTGGCGTTAATCTTACTACTAGACCTGAAGTATTGCATGCAGAAATGAATGCATTAATGAAGTTGGCTAAAAGTACCGAATCAGGTATTGATGCTTCGTTATTTGTTACGCATAGTCCTTGTATGGAATGTAGCAAAGGTATCTATCAAGCAGGTATAGCAAGAGTTTTCTACGCACACGACTATCGCGATGATTCTGGGCTCCGATTCTTAAAATACTCCAAAATTGATGTTATTAAGTTTGAATAAGTTATTTTTAACTTGACATTCTTTTTCTTTTAGTATAATCTAGACATTAAATCAACTGTTAGAGGAAATATTTATGTTTGAGACTTTAGAAGTGCGGCGAGCTGCCAATGGATTTATTCTGATAGTAAACACAGAATCAGAAACCAAAGAATACGTTTATGACACGGAACGTAAATTGCTCCGTGTCATTAAACAGTACCTAGGTCAAAAGCTTTCAGCTGAAGATTGATTCTTAGTCAATATTATTGAAGTAAGTATCTAACACAAAGAAGAGTTCTTTACGTAACTCTTCTTTCCAATCAAATCTGCTGCTCACCCTTGATATTAGATTGCGATATTCATTACTGTTAAAACAATAATGACCAGCTACGCTAACCATCAAGTCGTGAGAGTTTCCGTCAGACCATTTCTTCCATTTGTTACTGCTTATAACAGACTCAGAAAAATTATTCCATTCTTGCTTTGCAATAGCTTGTGATAAGGATCTCAATAGTTTAGTCTGTACCACTCCAAGCTGAGGAGCAATATTTAATGCATGCACTCCACATTGTTTTCTGAGATTAATTGAAGAAGAATCTAGATAATCTGCGTTGTGCTCTTTCAATGAAACGCTGTTTTCGTTTGCGATTGACACCAATTCTTTAGTTATGTCTGCTCGAAAATCTCCTGCCTGACGATCTTCATAAACCAAGCTACCAGTCTGGGCTACCACAAAATCCATGTTAGGGAATTGTTTTGCAAAAGAAACATCTTGTTTATATTTTTCTACACTAGCTGCAATGCCAATATTCTCTTCAGTTCCAAATTCAAATCGTATAGTTGGTTTGAGATCTAAACAAAATCGAATTAGCTCTTCTGCAACAGTAAATGGGTTTTCGCATCGAGAAGTATCTATATGAATTAGATCGAATCCGTTTTCAATGTCATTATTAATTGTTTTCTTGGTAGCTTTTATCGCATCATTGATAGATAATGATTTTTCGCTATCGAGAAAATACGGTCCGCAATGATCTCTGCAGAGCTTAATATTACTTGTGTCTAGAGAAGATAGTTTATTAGCTAACTCTCTTGTGGTCATTACATAACCACTGTCGGCATCTATTTGATTTCGACTAGCGATAATCATCAATGGTTTATTATATTCACACAGTAATTCAATGATTTCTGGACTCATTGGCCCAAATCCAAGTTTGTAATTATCCATTTTTTATCCTGTTTATTAAGTAAAGACATGCATCTAATACTGCACCTTCGCTGCTTGCGTTAGGGGTAACATACGATGCAGCGTTGCGTGCTTCTATTCTAGCATTTTGCGGTGCGATAGAAATAGCCATATGGGGAAAGATAACCGCATCAAATATACCATCCCCCATATATGCAGTAGTAGCGAGATCAAAATTATCTCGTATCCATTGTAATCTATCATTTTCCCCTACAATGGAGAGTTTGTACCCCATGTGTTCAACAAGTCTAGCATGAGATATAGACGCACCTGACTTGTCGGCAGTAACAAACTCAAAATTGCAATATTGTTTAATTAGCTTAAGTCCGTCATGGTCGTGTGCCCCAAATACTTTAAACATTTTTCCATTTTCTGAATAGTATATTTTGCCATCAGTCATAACACCATCTACATCCAAAATAAAATTATTGATCATACATTTCCTTTATAGAAGATTGCATGATACTTATATCTGCATCTTTGTCGAAATATAATTTATATTGGGCTGCAGCTTGACGAAGACTGATATCAATGCCATTGATTGAATTTTTACTTAGACGTACAAATTTAGACATTTTTACTACGCTATCTATTGCTAAACTATGAGAATATGAATCCACAGGCGAAGAATCATCCAGCATACCAATAGGCGTTGCATTGATTATAGTATCAAATTTTTCTGATATTAAATTGTGCCAGTTAGATCGTGTGATCAAAACATATGGTACTGTAATCGCTGCTTGAAAAGCACGACTCATACCCCCGTTTCCCAATAGTGCTATTTTTCCATGTGCTTGGGTTAATGCCCAATGTGCTCCATTTAAATCAGTGTTGTAGCCGACAAGAACACGATCTCTATTAACTATAGTATTCACAGCGCCAACTGCTAATGCTGATTCATCTATTTGATCTAGATATTGCATCACTTCAATTTTAAATGGCATTGATACGCTACAGCCAGTGATATCATTAGTTCTAATGATAGATATTGATTCTTGTAAATTGTCAGTGCTGCAGGCTATATATTCAGCATCTAGATTATGATGAGCAATCATCGTGTTATGAACACGGACTCCAAATTTTCCTGGGTATCTAGCTAATGATATTACTAACTTATTATAAGTCCTGGTGTTTAGTGCATCTTGTATTCTCATCGAAGTCTTTTCTTTTCAAACCATTGCGTAAAATAATACTGTGATAGCCCGTAAAGAATTTTATCAAACGGCGCAGAATGCAAAGGGCTCATATTAATGTAGATAATAGGAACTAATAACGATATCTTATCCATATCATAGTTGTTCGATTCTACAAAATTTTCAAAGATTTCAAATATTGCATCATCTTGACTTAAATGGGAAATATTTATTTCCAAGCTCTTATCAAATTGGGAACTATGCAAATATCCTTTTTTGATTAAGTTGTAGTTTAGTATCATCCCGCCGTACATCTTGGCTAAATCGTAATATATATCCCCAAAGTAACTGTTACTGAATTTTTGTCTCCAATCTAGTAACACAAATTCATGATTGTTGCATAGAATATTATCGAATTGTAAATCTCCGTGGGTGAAGGATGAAATCCCATCACACACAGAATCCCAATCTATCATTTTAATACATGTTTGCAACGGCAAAACTTTATAGTTATTCACTGTTTCAAAATCAGAAAAACTTGTATATTTTTCGTAAAATTTTTCTATCCTGCCAATCGTCTTTTTATAATAAAAATCATAACATTTTTTTTTGAAATCTGATTCTACCACTGGAAACCATACAGATGCTTGAAGCCAGTTCAAAAATGTGCCAAACATTTCAGGTGTTATATTTTCGTAAAGGGTGTTACCTTCAATGCGATTGTAATAATGAAAGTTTCCTCGATGACTAAAATCATGTGGAAAAACTTTTTTGTTGAACAACACTCTGATATATTTGTCATATGACACATTTGGATCACTATGGAATTTTATTATTTTGCCATTGACATCATAAAAAAACTCATCTGTCTTACAAAAATCAAAATCTTCGACTTTAGAAATCTCAGCTTTATAAAGATCGTAAGTACCAAAATCTTGCCAAGATAACGGATAAGCATATAAATTTAAATTATCTTGAAATCCCTGACTTATTTCAGTTTTATATTCGATAGTTTTGCTCATATTATCAAAAAACATATCTGGATCTTTGATATGCATCAAGCCTATAAAACTTTGGAAAGAATCGTCACAATATTGTTTGTCTACTATTTCCAGCACTTTCTCATCAACGGCTTTTATGTTGCAATATTTATAACTCTGTTCTGACGGTCTCGTTGCTATCCCTATCCAATTTTTATCTTGATTTTTGTCAATGACAAAATCATTGAATAATGTGTCGCATGATACAAAATAAAATCTATTGCTTAAATGTTCACGACATTTATATAAACTCTGTGCAGGTCCAGCAGAAGGAGAGTCATAGTTAGGGACATCTACAAAAGTTACATTTATGCTTGGATGTGCGATTCTGATATAGTCAATCACTTGCTCTGAATTGCAGCCTACTGCAATGACAAATGTTTTATCTTCACCAAATTGTTCAATAATGTGACTAATTAATGCTTTGTTTTTATAAGGCAAGAGTGCTTTATTGATTATCGAAGAATACGGTCCCATACGAGAACCTAACCCTGCAGTCAAAATACATACTGAAAAATCAGAAGTGTTCATCTCTTATCAATCCGTGTGTTCGGTTTGTATCGTCTTGCAATCTATATACATCATCTAGTTCTACAGTGCTAGTTTCAATAAAGGTTAAATCTTCAATTGCCATTACTCTGTGAATACACCCTGCCCATACATGGCAAACTACGCCTGGAATTAAATCAAACACCTGAAGTTCTGAAATAATTATATCTATGTCTCGTTTTGTATAGTTGCCGCTGTGAAATCTATCAAAATCAAATAAATCAGGATGATAAAGAAGATGTCCATGTCCAGACAACACATAATTAGTTTCTGATTTATATTGATGTACTTGCAGGCTAGTTCTGTTGCCCGCTTTGAAAAAAATTTCTTTTAATGCATACTGATGTTTTGGTGCCCCCGGCGATATCCAGAGTTCGTGGCCCCACGGTTTTGTAACTTTCTTACAATCTTCCATTTTAAAATATTCTATCATATATCACCTTACCATACTAAATTATTGAGATAATAACTCACAATGTCAGAAAGTTCAACATCGAAGTTTGCCTTAGGCTGCCAACCTAATGAACGTATTTTTGTGTCATCGATTGAGTATCGTACATCACCACCTATTCTAGTAGTATGATACAAATATGGTTCTATGTCTTCAACATTGCCTTCTACAAGATGTATTATTTTTGTTATAACTTCTCGGATGCTCAACTCATAAATTCCAGATATATTGAATATCTCGTTTTTCACACCACTTTCAATGATTGTTGTGACTGCATCAGCAGTGTCAGATACATGAAGCCATGTACGAATAGGTTCTCCTCTATCATGCACATGAATTTGTTTTCCTATGCTCATGTATTTTATTGTTTTTGGAATTAATTTTTCAGTGTATTGCCCTATGCCGTAATTATTTGTAGGTCTGACAATTATATAAGGAACATTGTGTGTTCTGGCCCACGCCAACACCAACATATCTGCTGCTGCTTTGGTGGCACTATAAGGATTACTTGGGCAAAGTAAATCTTTTTCAGTATGCGACCCTTCTACAATATCCCCGTACACTTCATCTGTACTAAAATGCAATAGTGTAGGCATTCTAAAAGATACTTTTTGTTTTATTAACTTTAGTAAATGATGTACGCCATTGACATTACTATGAAGAAATCTGTCGCTATCTTCGATGCTGTTATCAACATGAGTTTCAGCTGCAGTGTTGATTATATAATCGCAGTCATACAAATGTTCTAAGTCATTTATGTCTGAATGTATAAATTTGAAGTTGGGGTTTTGCCGAAACTCTTCTAAGAAGTTGGTGTTACTAGCATAGGTCATATTATCTACACCAATAACATACCAACCTTTGTCTAAACATTTTTTAGTTATATGGACGCCTATAAATCCCAAGCAACCTGTCACATATACTATTTTCTTCATTTTTTTATCCTTGAATATTATCAACGTCGATCTATCCATGCAGGATTAGACACATACCAGTTTACGGTAGATTCTAACTGATTCCATAAATTATGATTATTAGTCCAGCCGTGCTCGAACAATTTAGATTCACTCATTGAAAGATATACTTCATGCCCTGGTCGATGATCTACCACAAAATTAAATTTAGGTTCAACATTTAACATGTCTGCAATTTTTGTCGCAAAGTCTAGATTGGTAATAAATTGTGATCCGGTGCTGTTCCACTTTTCGCAAGTAGTTTTTTGACAATCTAGAATAAATCTAGTATGTAAAGCCACATCAGGCGCGTAAAGCCACTTTCGACCTCCAATATTTCCGCTCGAATCTACGTGTATATTCAGTGGATATCCTGCGCGTAGATTTTATAATCTTTGATAAATTCTTCGACTAAAAAATGACCCAAGAATCCAGTGGCTCCTGTTATTAGCATGTGTTTCATAGTAAACCAGATAGTTTTTCAATCAAAGCTGTATACTGAATTATTATCATTAATTTTTTGTTTTTACACTGGTAATATGTAGTTACTGAACTTTTCTTTGTTGTCAACTAGATATTTTGGATGTGTGCTTTCTGTTATATCAATTATAGATTCTGGTATTTTTAAATTAAATTCTTGTACAATTTGATCGATTGCTTCTTCCATTGTATTAAGATCTGCCCTACGTTTTCCTGGATTTCCTACATAAAGTAAATCGAAACAATGTGCCCAACTATGCATTTTAGCTAATAGTTTTTTGCCATCTATTGTATCATCCATGTAAGACAAGTGCCATCCGGCTTTCTTGATGGGTGCATGTGTGCCTGCACTAAGAACTCTCATTGTGCATGGCATCATTTTACAAAAATTGCTATATTCAGTCATGACACCAATTTTATGCCTGTCGCCATGTCCCAGATCGGCTGGATCTTCGAATAAAATATTCATTTTATAAATGAACATATCTGGTTCAAACCAAACTATTGGTCTTACATTTTCTAGTATTGTGCTTCCACTTTCCAATTTATGACTAAAATGTTGTCGTCCACACAAATCTATAGCATTATATGTTTGGTCAGTGTCTTGAAAATACGTCAAAGCAGTTTCGACCGCAGTTCTATTGAGTATTTCATCTGCTGCACATACCAATACTATATCATCTGGTTGAAGATTTAGTTCTCTAAGAGCAGTTATTGCATAATTACATTGAAACTGATCTCGACGATACTGCATTTGATTACCGCGTGCTGCATTGGCAATGGCACAGTCAATGTCTGGATGTTTTAACATTTCAAAGTCAAAATCGTGAATTTTTACATACACTATTTTTTCTTTATATTTTTCAAATCGTTTTTCATCAAAGTTGAAAGGCTTAGGATTACCTGCGTGCGTGACATCAGCTTCAACTATAATAAACTTTTCGACCCAATCCCAATGTTCATTTATACGAATTTCAACAACATCATTTTCTTGCCAAAATAGAAAACAATCGTAAATTTTTTTCATTTAAGTATCCTTTTTTTAATATTTTAAAGTATCGTTATTTAACTTTTGCGTTTGGTCTCTGATAAATTCTGCGCTATCTCTATTATCAAGCTTTCTTGCCCTGCAACTGCCTTTCTCTTTCCTAACTCGACGAATATATCTCGGGCATCGATATTGTATTTTTCTGCTGCGGCTGCAACTTGCTTGCTAAACACAGACACTACACCAGACAGTCCACTGATAACAGATGTTGGCGAAATATAGGGTGCTACAGGATTAAAAGTTTTTTCTGCTAATGACGCAGCATCTAGTATTCTATACAAATCTATGCCTGTTTCGTAACCTAAACGATGCAACACTGCAACCAGTACTTCAAGTTGCGTGTTACCAGCACCTCCGCCAAAACCCCTAATAGAACCATCTACTATTGTAGCACCTGCTTCTACAGCAGCAACAGCATTGGCTACACCAAATCCTAGATTGTTGTGCCCGTGAAATCCTACAGGAATACTTAGTTCATCAAGCAAGGCGCGAGTTTTTTCTGTAACGTCTTGCGGAAGCATGTTACCAGCTGAATCCATTATTACAAATGCTTGGGCACCATATGATTCCATTTTTTTAGCTTGTTCTACCAATACTGTGGTAGGGCACATATGACTCATCATCAAGACTCCAAATGCTTCTTTATCTTGATTTCGCACATACTCGATGTGACGCTTGGTAACATCTGCTTCAGTACAATGTGCACCTACCCTAAAAATGTCCATTCCACATCCAATAGCTTTTGCAAAATGATTTTTCACAGTACAAATACCAGGAATAGCGTGTATTGCTAGCTTTGCTTTAATAACAGCTTGTCTTGCAGTGGAGATAATTTGTTCATCAGTATGTAAACACTCCCCTATAAGAAGAGATGATGCGCCTAATCCGTTTCCGTGGCCTACTTCGATTACTGGTACATTGGCTGCTTCAGCAGCCTTGCAATAATCAGAAAAATTTTGAAGGGTAAGTTGGTGCTTTACGGCGTGATTTCCGTCTCGTAGTGTAGGATCACAAATCAATATTCTTTTATTCATTGTTTTTCCTTTGCAGTGGACATGCATTCTATCAATCTGATTGCTGCACAGTTTATTATGTCTAGATTGCCTGCATAAGAAGGCAAATAATCACCTGCTCCCAGTACTTTCACTGTGGTGAGTATGTGATTACCTACTACTGTAGGTGGTACAATTAGAGAATAACCTGGTACGTATTCATTGAGTTGTTTTACCATTGATTCAACTGAATCACGGATCTCTGTGATGCGTGGGGTTTTTATCTTGGCATAGATCGTGGTCTGCATATCAATTTGTGGTACAGCAGGATTTAAAATTAATATAGCTTTGGTTTTTTTAATTCCTGTAAATTTTGATAGCGCATATTCAGTCGTTTCAATATATTCATCCAGATTGTCTCGGGTAGCCGGACCAGCACTTAGAGAAGCAATGTTTGACGATACTTCCAGATATTCAATATCATCATGAACTTGTGAAATAGCATAGGCGATAGGAACGCTTGTTTGCCCACCACAAGTTACCATGTTCATATTATTAATCTGATGGTTTGCAATGCACTGATCAGCATTTAGAACAGGTATACACAAGTCACCTATTTTAGCTGGAGTCATATCTATCACTGGTTTGCCTAGTTTTTTCAACAAGGGCCAATGTTCTATGTGACTTTGTGCTGAAGTGCAGTCGATGATAATATCACAGATTTCTGGATTATCTATTACTGCTTGATATCCCAGGTTCGTGGTATGAATACCTAGGTTTTTTGCTAGTTGCATTCCCCGAGATTCAAGATTTCTACCTGCGAAAACTGCACATTCGAGTCTATCTGATTTATGCACTTTGACCATTAGATCAGCCCCTATATTGCCTGTGCCTATAATCGCAACCTTGAGTTTATTTGAATTATTCATGCGTTTTTACTTTCAAATCTTCACTATCATTTCTCTGTCTAGCTCTTCGTCAGTTAAAAACGGTGCTAGATCATGCAAACCACATTGTTTGCCATTTTTAATTGCCTGAGATGGCTTTATTTCTTGCGTTTCTTTACATAAGCAGTTTATTATCATCGAGCGTTCAGTGGCAAGCAATGAGGATAAATTTTCTAGATCACGAACACACGATAGTTCTGCGTAATCCAGCTGAAAGCTATGTGCGATGTCTTTAAAATTTGGGAACCACAACCCACTGGTACCACTGCTACCGTACACTCTGTTTTCAAAATATTTTTTCTGCGTGTTTTTGATACTGAGATAACCGTTGTTATTCAATATCACAAATTTAATTTTTAGCTGATGCTGTGTAACAACTGCCAATTCTTGTATGTTGCTCATGAAACTGCCGTCCCCTATTATTGATATAACAGGACGTTCACAAGATAAAGCAACTCCTATCGCACCAGGCAAAGCCCAACCCATATCACCCTGGCCTGTACTGTAGATGATACGTTGAGAATCATGAACTTCTAGCATGGTAGGACCAAGATAATATGCACTGCCGGCATCACCCATAAAAATAGCATCTGATGGACTATGACGATTGATACCATCCATTACTGCATATAAATCTAATCTACCATCAGAATCATCAAGATATTCATCTTGCATCACAGGCCACTGTGATTTCCATCGAGCACAAGTATCATTCCAGCTTGTCATAGCATTTCCTTGAAAAAATCTTTTAGGTCTAAATGGTATTTCTTGTCGATAGTGATAGTTGGTTTATTTAGTTCTGAAATATCACAGTCTACAAGTATTTTAAAGCTATGAGGACTAAATTGCAGAGGATCATAGCCTATAACGCTGCTTCCCAAGCTGCTGCCTAGAATAAGTAAAAGATCTGCATTTTGCATAGCGAAATTGCCAGCCCTGCTGCCTTTGATACCTACAGCACCAATGTTAAGGGGATTAGAAAATTCCATGTAATCTCTGGCGCCATATGTGCTCACATAAGGTATCTGATACTGGTCGATAAACGAAACAAACTGATCAACAGCATTAGCCTGCTTGATACCAAATCCAGCTAAAACCAATGGTCTTTGATAAGTTTTCAAACACGTTTTTACAGAGTCTAACTCTACATGCTGTTGTTTTGTTTTTGGTAATTCAGACGGATCAAATATTCTGAAATTTTCAGGCATCAACGCAGTTTGAATGTTGTTAGGAATGTCAATCCAGACTGGCCCTGGGCGACCGTCCAATGCTGTGTACACTGCTTTTTGTATCATGTACGGGACATCGGCTGGGTCTACAATAAATTCAGCCATCTTGGTCATAGACTTAACACTGGAAATAATATCGTGCTCTTGAATGCCGTATTTTCTCAGTCTTAGATTATATTTTTGGTTTATATAGGACGAACAGTTGTGTGAAGCAACGTTGCCTGATACAAACAAAATTGGCGTAGAATCTTGCCAAGCGTCTAGAACACTGGTTGCACAATTTGTGCCTCCGCAGCCAGTGGTAGGATTTACCACTGCAATCTGGCCTGTGAATTTTGATTCTCCGATGGCACTGTGACCAGCACCTTGCTCATGGTGATAACAGATGTACTTTATCAGACCGTGTTTGATAAAGCCGTCGTTCAGTCCGCTGGCGCCACCACCCATTACACCGTGAACTCTTCTTACTCCAATATTGTACAAATACTGTGCTATCCAATCACATATTCTCATTTTATGAAACCTTTGTTTCCTTAAGACATTTTATATAAGATTTAAATCCCTCGTCTAAACCAGTCAATGATAGGTTAAGACAAGAAAGAAAATATCCATTTCCGGTATAGTTTAGCTGAGATCTTGAACTAATGAAAAAAGTTTTTGGTAAGTTGTTAACCTCACAAAATCTATCTAGTGCTTCACTGATTCGTATTTTTTCTTGATACACTGCGTTCACATCTTTTATGCACCAAGAGTTTTCTGCGCAATCCCTTATTACAACACACAAATCCTGAATACTGATGTAATCAAAATATCTATCATTGGTTATTTCAATTAGCCCGTCTGAATTTAAATAACGTGCAAACAATCGTGTAGAAGCTTCTCCTGCACCAAAACAGTTGAATATGCGTATGGTATAAAATTTGTCCGTGAAAAAACAGATTCTACTCTTGACATTTAGTCCAAATCCATAACTGTCGCTAGGCATGGCGTCAAATATCTCAGATTCAGTTGCTTGATCTATATTTCGATTTCGATCAAACTCTGCGCCCGAACCTAAATTTATAAACTTTCCAAATAATCCTCGACATGCGTGAATATTCATAAACAATCCCAGATTGTTTCGACTGTCATCTAGTAAATGTTCAGAAGTATATGATACTGCAGCATTAATCACCACATCATATTTTTCACGCATAAAATGACTGCGCACTGCTGACGAATCCAACAGATTTAATACGTCTCGTGTTATTTCATGAACTTCATGATCTCTTGACATATCTAGACTAATGTTACGGCCTACAAATCCATTAGCCCCCAATATAGCTATTTTCATAGTAAATAGTCCTTGAACTTTATTCAAAAAGAACACCAATCGTATACAGTCATTTAATACTCTTTTAACACTGTCATTTGTCTTTCTTAAAAAATAATCTTTTTCATGATTTCTGAGGCTAATCGGATTTTTTCTTGATATCTTATTGCTGGATAATGACAAACGAAATCGCCTAGTTGCCAATTTCCGTTATTGCCAAAAAGATCCCAATCATGTGTGTTACCGTGATCTTGATAGTAATAATCATAGTCAAAACTATTGAAATCTCTCTGAGGATGAATTTTAATGATGCTTTGAAACTGTTCAATGGTGTCGATCATCGCTTGTTGTTCTGCCCATTTCTTGTCTAAATATTCTTGTTCCAAACTCAGCAAATACTTGAAATAGTTTTTGCTTTCCAATGTATTGCGTAAAAAATATGAACCAGCATTGAGGTTATAACGATCAACTGTGATAATACATTGATAGTCTGGATCGCACCATTGTTCAAGCGTAGTTTGAAAATTTGTTATCATGGCATCACAATCCAGCCACCATGTCCATTCAATTTCTGGATTGTTCTCAAGCACCTCCAGATGATATCTAAATTTATCAAACATTATTTCAGGTATTGTTGGACTAAAATTGTTTGTTTTCACAAATAACTTATATCCATGTCGTTCACAGTAAGGCACTTTGTTTTGAGTGCAGGTTATTTCTGCTAGTTCAGCATATGCTTGATCGTGCATGGTCACAATGGCGTACATAAAAACCTCGATGTTAGACGTCAGATATTTATAGAGTTTCAGATTACTGAATTCATAAATTTATTCACTACAGAACCAATATATTCTATCTGTTCTGGAGTAATCACAGGGCTGGTACCGTGAAAGAATGTATGCGTCATTGCATGTGTGGCATTTGGAAACTCTGACATTGCTTTGTTTGGATCCATCAGATGACTATATGCTGGCTGTAGCATGATGTTGCCTGCAAAATATGGTCTAGTCTGAATTAGGTTTTCTTCTAGAAAATCAACCAACTGACTTCGTGTGAAAGGAGCAGTGGATCTAACTGTTAGAGGAAAAGCGAACCAACTTGGATTGCTGCCTGCAGTGGCGCGTGGCAAATAAAAGAATTCTTCATAGTTGCGATAGATATCAAACAATAAATCATAGTTGCGACGACGTAACATGTGAATCTCATCAAGTTTATCTAGCTGAACTAGTCCCATACTGGCCTGCAATTCAATAGGTTTGAGGTTATATCCTATTTCATCATAAACATATTTGTGGTCAAAAATTTCATTTGGTAATGTCGGAATCCAATTCTTGAATCGTTCTTTACATGTACCGCATTTGAGCTTGTTGGCTTCAGGTCCAGCGCAGTAGCATCCACGACCCCATTCTCGTAGATTCCTCAAAATCATGTCTTGCATGCTGTCACTGGTAGCTACGAACCCGCCTTCTCCCATAGTCATGTGATGGGCAGGATAAAAACTGCAGCTAGACATCAATCCAAAACTACCCAATGTCTGGTCATTATACGTGCTACCCAGTGCATCACAACAATCTTCCAGTAACACCAGGTTGTATCGATTCACTAGATCCATTACCTGATCCATGTTGGGCGGATTGCCTAGAACGTGTGCAAAGGTGATCACTCGAATATCATGCTGCTTGATCAGTTCTTCTGCTTTAGTCAAATCAAGATTTAGCGTATCTAGTTCGATGTCTACAAACACTGGTTCAAACCCAACTTGCAGCGTAGGATTCAACGTGGTCGGGAATCCTGCAATTGGTGTGAGAACTTTAGTTCCCTTGGGCAAAGCCAATCCTCTCTTGCTGGTCAGACTAGCCATCATAAGCAGATTACTGCTGCTGCCACTATTGGTCAAAATACCATTTTTATGGCCAAGAATCTTGGAAAACTTTCGCTCAAACTTGAGACCATCTGTGCCCAGTACTAGCCAGCCGTTTAAAAGGCTTTCTACCGCCGCAACGTATTCTTCAGAGTTAAAATACGGACCAGCGTAATTTACGAAATCTTTGCCGGCTACCCATGTCTTTTTAGACTGTTGTTCTTCTATGTAATGTTTGACCTGATCTAGAATATCTTTCATTTGAAAACCTTTTTTTAATTTTTGGATATAAATTGTGGTGTGAATGGATATAATATATACTTAGTTGTTTATAATGTCAAGGAGTGAAATTTTTTTTCATCGATTGATAGTCTGTGTGCATAAGTATGCATATGAAAATATACGATTGCTTTACCTTTTTTAACGAATTTGATTTACTAGAAATAAGATTAAAAGAACTTTATGAGGTTGTAGACAAGTTTGTCATTGTAGAAGGAAACACTACATTTACAAACATTTCTAAACCTTTCCTGTTCGAAGAAAATAAAGAACGATATAAAGACTATGCAGATAAAATTATACATGTCAAAGTACAGATGCCAATGGATCTAGATCCTTGGATAAATGAAAAATTTCAAAGAGATGCAATTTCTATCGGTGTGCAAAATGCTGATGATAATGATGTCATATTGATAACAGATCTAGACGAAATTCCTAGAGCCGATGCTATTGCTTCTATTAGAAAAAACCATGATACCTCGATCTGGGCATTGCGTATGCCGTTGTTTTATTTTAAGTTTAACTATTTGATGTCGTACAACCGCACCCATGGACACTATTCTACCTGGGGGGTCGGCGTTAGAGCCAAACACTTGAATTCTGCAGATGAACTCAGACGCAACAGGTTTTTTCTAGATTGTTTTCCGTATAATCACTGCGGTGATGGAGTAAGGCTAATTGAACATGCTGGCTGGCAATTCAGTTATTTAGGAGGCTCAGATTTTGCTAAGTTGAAAATACAGAGTTTTTCTCATACTGAAACGAATAGACCAGAAATAATTGACAATATAGACATTGATTGTAGTATAGAAAAGGGCGACGGATTGATTCACGACGACGGTGTAAAATTTACTGCGGTCAGTATGGACGAATATTTCCCCAAAGAAGTGGTTAACAACAAAGAAAAATATAAAGATTATATAATCAGTAAAGCGGAAGAATCAGTGATATCTTTCTTGCCGCCTTCTGTTGTATACTAACATTTATTATTATTTTAGGGTTAAACGATGCCAAAAACAGTTTTAATTACCGGCGGTGCCGGATTCATTGCTCACCATGTTATTGATAAAATTTTGCGCGATACAGATTGGAATATCATCAGTTTGGACAGACTGGATATTTCTGGTAATCTGAATCGACTGCATGACATGCTGCAAGAATATGATCGATCAGAAATTGCTCGTCGTATGCGAATCATCTTTCATGATCTGAAAGCAGAAATAAACAATCAAATTGTGCAAGATATCGGTCATGTTGATATCATTCTGCACCTGGCAGCAGGAAGCCATGTAGATCGCAGCATCACTTATCCAATGGAATTTGTTCAGGACAATGTGGTGGGCACTGTGAATGTGCTAGACTATTCCCGCAAGAATCTTCCCAATCTAGAAAAATTTGTGTACTTCAGCACAGACGAAATCTTTGGTGTAGCGCCGCCTGGTGTGAGTTATAAGGAATATGATCGCTATAACAGCACGAATCCTTACAGCGCAAGCAAAGCAGCAGCAGAAGAATTCTGTGTGGCATATGAAAATACTTACAAGATGCCCATGATCATCACACACACCATGAATGTGTTTGGTGAACGGCAGCATCCAGAAAAGTTTATTCCTGCTACTATTCAAAAGGTTCGAGATGGACAGAAGGTTATTGTTCATGCTGATCCTACCAAAACTCGCGCAGGTACTCGCATGTACATTCATGCCAAAGATGTTGCGGATGGGTTGATGTTTATTCTGAATATGTCAGATTATCATCATGTCGATGATTTTGGCGGCGCACATTGTCCAAAGTTTAACCTGGTAGGCACAGAAGAAATCGATAATCTTACGCTAGCGCAGATGATTGCTGATGCTCAAGGTAAAGAACTGAACTATGAAATGACAGATTTTCATACTAGTCGTCCGGGACACGATCTGCGTTATGCACTAGATGGCAGTCTGCTCAAGAAACTAGGGTGGGAACCCAAGATCAAGCTCAGTGAACGTATTCGAGACATGGTACATTGGACACTGACTAACAATCGGTGGCTGCGCAAATGAAATCTAATTTAGTTATCATCCCTGCAGGCCCTACTGCATTATTCCAGCAATGGACAGATTATAGTAACTATAATTTTGATTTAGCTATCATTAATTGGTCAGGAAACAAATTAGAAAATATTGAAAAAGCTGTCTATTACGAAGAAATGCCTGGCCAGAAATGGAAATTGATGTATGAATTCGATAAGAAGCACGATCTCAGCCAATATGAATATATTTGGTGTTTAGATGATGATTGTGCCACAGTTCCGGATTTAATACAGTCTACTTTTGATTTCTGTGTCGAAAATGATTTAGATCTAGCTCAACCAGCATTGGAAAGCAGCAGTTATTATAGTCATATTCCAACTCTTATGGTCCCAAATGCTAAAATGCACATAGTGAATACTGTTGAAATCATGTGTCCTATTTTTAGACAGAGAGTTTGGAAAGAATGCATTGAACCCATTGCTAATATGCCATTAGGTATAGGATATGGATTTGAAGGATATTGGCAAGGTGTCCTGAAAAGCAAAAATGGCATAACAAAATACGGCGGCAAAGTCGCAGTTATAGATCGTTATCCTGTGTTACACACAAAACCGGTGACACAATTATTTCAATTCAAGAATAAAGGCTTAGACCCAGACCTAGATGGTAGATATTTTTATAACTTAGGTTATCCATGGTCCTTTGACACGATTGAGGTGATTTATGATTAATCTACTAGGAAAAGGATTCGTCGGCGGAGAATTTGCCAAGCTGTATTCTGATATCTTGGTGAATTCTCGTGATGATTACCAGATAAAGACAGACAATGTGGTGTATTTTATTAGTACCATTGACAATTACAATGTGTTGAACGATCCTTATCTGGATATCGATACGAATCTTACTACCCTGGTCAAAGTTCTGGAAACAGGCAAAGATAGACCTAATCTAGTGTTTAATTTTATCAGCAGTTGGTTTGTATATGGCCCGGTGGACTTGCCTGCTAAAGAAACAGCGCCATGTGATCCTCGCGGATTCTATTCAATCACCAAACGTGCTGCCGAACAACTGTTGATTAGTTACTGTGAAACATTTGGTATCAGGTATCGTATCATTCGTTTGGGAAACATCATCGGAAAAAACGATAACAAAGTTTCCGCAAAGAAAAACGCGCTGCAATACATGATTAATAGATTAAAAACCAATGAATCTATTAATTTGTATGATAACGGAGTTCATAAAAGAGACTTTATTGATGTCGAAGATGTGGCTGAAGGTATTAAGCTAATTTTAGAAAAAGGTGAGCTAGATCAGATATACAACTTAGGCAACGGTGAGCCGGTTACTATAAAAACTATTATTGATTATGTGTTTGAAAAAACAAACAGCAAATCTGAAATCAATGTGATTGAGCCTACACACCTGCATAAAATAGTTCAACCTCAACGTGATTTTTATTTCGATATTGAGAAACTTAAAAAGCTCGGCTACCAACGAAAAGTATCATTGATAGAAAGTATAGATAGGTTATTAAATGATTAAACATTGTTTTATTGTGACTAGTGCTATCAACAGCAAATTTGGTGTGTATAATTCCACTGAAAGACTTCAACAAACGCTAAACACGATCAAAAGTCTCAGAACTCGTGTTTCTGGTTGTAAAATAGTGCTGATGGAATGCACCGGTGTGCCTCTGAACCAGGCGCAATCAGATGCGCTGGATGTAGCATCTGATATTATGTTGGACTTCACGGACGATCCTGATGTGCAAGCTATCTATGCCAGCGACAACTGGGATATGGTAAAGAATACCACAGAAATCATGTGTTTTGCTCGAACCCTGCGTATGTGCTGGCAAGACGGTGATTTTTCTGGTGTAGACCGAATTCATAAAATGTCTGGCAGGTATTTGCTGAATGATGAATTCGATTTGACTCTGTATGAAAAACATCCAGATCGCATTCTGATTGGTCCAAAGTACGCTAGTCAGTTTCCGATTGAATTTACTGGCATTGAACTACAATATATGGCTAGACTATGGTCATGGCCTGCCGGTATTACCGAACAGATCATAAATGTCTATGAACAGAGTTTGGCATACATTGGTGAACGTGTGAACGTAGGTGGTTATGCTGATATCGAACATGTTCTTTACAAGTTTTTGCCCACGGAGTTGGTCACTGAAGTGCCAGCTCTGGGAGTAGAAGGCATGATTGCACCTAATGGACAACCGATTAGGAACTAAAATGGAATGTACTAAACTTCAAGAATGCTTGGCTTGTGGCAACGATCACCTGGTTCTGACGTTGAATCTAGGAAATCAAGCACCGGCCAATAACCTACGTGAAAATGCCCAAGATCCATTTACCAGCTATCCATTGGCTGTGAATCGTTGTACAGAATGCAACCATCTACAACTAACTCATGTGGTGAACCCTGATATTCTATACAAGAACTATTTGTATGTGAGTGGTACCAGTGCTACCTATCTGCGCTATATGAAATGGTATGCTAACTTCTGTTTGGAAAAGCTAGGTTATAGCTGTCGTGATCTGTGTGTGCTAGACATTGGCTGCAATGATGGCAGTCAGTTGGATGCATTTAAAGAACTAGGATTTCAAACACACGGCGTGGATCCTGCAGAAAACCTATACGCTATTAGCAGTGCCAAGCACAGTGTTACCTTGGATTATTGGAATACAGACACTATCAAACAAATAAATCAACATTTTGACATAATTACCAGTCAAAACGCATTTGCACATATTCCAGATCCTCTGACATATTTGAAGTTAGTTAAACAACGTCTCAAACTTACCGGCAGAATGTTTATTAGCACCAGTCAGGCTGACATGGTGCTGAATAGTGAATTTGATACTATCTATCACGAACACATTAGTTTTTATAACGCTGAAAGTATGCGGAGGCTAGCTGAACGAGCAGGATTATGCCTGGTTGATGTAGTCAAGACTCCCATACATGGCACCAGTTATATTTTCATACTGGCTCATGAATGTTGTGATCAATTTAATCTTGAAAACATTCTAGAGATGGAACGCAGTCAAGGTTTGCAATCTGCAGAAACTTATGATTTATGGGCAAGCTCAGTTGACAAAACACTATTTGAAATCAATAGAATTATTCAAGACCATCGTAATCGTGGATTCACTGTGATAGGTTATGGCGCAGCAGCCAAAGGTATCACAATCGTCACAGCCGGAAAACTAGACATTGATTTGATCATTGACGATAATCCTTTAAAGCAAAACAAATATTTGCCAGGCTTGGATATTCAGATTGTAGGAAGTGATTACCTCACTGAATGTAATCATGAAAACATTCTGTTTATTCCGTTGGCATGGAATCTGTATTTGGAAATCAAGAGACAGATTCGTGGCCGCAGAAACAACAACAATGACCGCTTTTTAAGATATTTTCCGAGGATCGAAATTCAATGACAAACCCTGTTTTTTCCAAGCTAGAAAAACCTATTAATATCCTGGTCCGTCGTCAAGCTGCCATTGGCGATGTAATCATGTCTACTGGCATAATTCGCGAGTTAAAGAATCTTTATCAAGAAAATGCAATAATCGATGTTATTACTGATTTTCCTGAGGCTTATCGAAACAATCCACATATCAGACATATGTGGCTAACCAATAGCCCGCCAGATATCAATGATTATCAACTGTACATCAATCTAGATGATGCATACGAAATGAATCCATTGAATCATTATGTTGATAGCTATCACTACCGCGCATTTGGGCATAATAATTTTGATCACAGTTCTGAACTGTTTCCCACAGATCAAGATAAAGCCACAGTTGATGCAGATCTAACAGAAGTAGCTGATAAGTTTATTATAGTTCATCTCAGGAATTGGAATTGGCAAGCCAAAAACATTAGTATGGATACCTGGATTGATGTGTTTGGTAAGTTGTTTGAAAATCGAACAGACTTCAACATTGTTTGTGTGGGCGGACAAACAGATGGATATATCGATCATCCACTGATTCTAGATGCTCGTGGAGCATATAACACACAGCAACTTAAACATCTGATGGATCGTGCTAGTTGTTTTGTGGGCATTGATTCTGGCCCGTTTCATTGTGCAGCAGCTAGCAACACTCATATTATAGCATTGTTGACTCATTTGGCGCCAGAACGTATCTTGCCCTATCGCAATGGTGAATTTGGTTATAACTGCACTGCAATTCAAACACTTGAAGATTGTCGTGGGTGCAACGACAAGCAATTTAGACCTGTGCGTAAATTAGACTGCGTGAAAGAAACTTTTCCCTGTGTTGGAAATTGGAATATTGACAAAATTTCAACAGCCATCTTAAACACTTTGGGGGATTAATGAACACTTATCGTCATTCAGGAACACTCGGAGACTTGATTTATTCATTATCCGTACTCAAGAAGATGCAACCTGGCTTATTCAAAGTTGCTTTACACAACATCGAAAACTGTGTGAGTCAGTATGGATACCGTCCAGACGAAGTATCTGCCGCGCATAGAGGAAGATTCACTGAAACAGACTATAATTTGCTGTTGCCATTGCTGACTAAACAAAGTTATATTACAGAAGTGGGTACTTGGAAATCAGGTGATTTAGAACCTGATGTAGATCTAGACAAATTTCGAGGTACATTGTTTCGTGGATTTGAAGGCAACTATGTACAAGCATATCATTTGGCATTTGATCTACCATTTTCAGAAGAAGATTATCATACTGCTTGGTTGGAAGCTGACTCAAAGGCGGTAAAGCCTGTTGTAGTGAGTAGAACTTTTCGTTATCGCTGTCCACAAGGAGACTCTGTTTGGAGAGAAATGTCGCAACAAGGTGACTTGGTTAATAATGGTATTTTTTTAGGTAATCACGAAGAACATCAAGATTTTCTAGAAGTCACAGGTGTAGACATTCCATTTTATCAAGTAAAAGACTTTTTAGAATTGGCTAGTATTGTGAATGGAGCAGACTTGGTGATGGCTAATCAGAATTTTGTTTATAGCTTGGCAATGGGATTGGGTAAGGCAGCAGTTTTGGAAACAATCAAGATCAAGCCATTGCATCAGAATGAGTGTTATTTTCCTCGACCGAACATTACGTATTTTTAACTTGACAAAATTTTGACGTTATGTTACTATAACGCCATGAAAACTACAAACACACATTATTACTTCGGTTACGGTCTTAACACTAATCTTCACAGCATGGCTTATCGTTGTCCTGGTGCTGCTACCCTGGGTCATGCTGTGCTGCCTGGATATCGCTTCCGTTTTGCATACCACGCCGATGTGGTGGCTGATAAAGCAGCCATCACTGATGGCGTACTTTGGCGCATCTCCGATGAGCATTTGAACAGTTTGGACTGTTTAGAAGGTTGGCCTCGCTATTATGATAGACGAGTTGTCACAGTGCAATGTGATGGGCAAAACTATGATGCTTGGGCCTATTACATGCAACCTGGCAATCAGGATTGTTGGCCTAGCGAAGGTTATCTAGATTGCTTGATCGAGGGCTATCAGCAAAACAACGTGCCGACGAGGCAGTTGCACGAAACATTGCTGGACCTAGACACCCGCGCACTTCAGTACGGGCAAAGTCAAGTTAATCCAAATAGACTTAGTAAGTCATTGAATTATAAAAGAAAAGATCTTTATCTAGAGATTTGACATTCTACATGATGGCATGTATAATACTGCCATGCATGCAAAACATGCAGCTTGCTAAGTAATTGATTTTTAAGAAAAAACTTTTTTCAGAAAAACGGTTGACAGGTTCAGTCTGGTACCGTATAATACACACATAAAGTCAAAGAACGGAGCTAGTAAATATGTCGAAGTCTTTTGTTCGTATCATTGACGGCGAGTACCGCAATTCGGATTGTTCAGGCATGGTGTTTGAGTTGGTCAAACAATATCAGCCGGGCAAGAAAGGCGGATTCGTGACGGTGATCAACGATGGTCAATTTCCTGGCCGTGCTGATGCGATCCGTATCAAGGTAGCTGGTATTCGCAGCTATGAATTTGTAAACGATGGTGAGGTATCCATGAAGTCTAGTGTTATTAGCAAGGCAGTCGCGGAAGCGGTGATCGAATCTGACGAGGAAGTCATGAGCCGCATTCGTTCACGATTTGAGATTTTGGATGAGATGACGCAGGCTGCTGTGAATGGTGACATTCGCGCCCTCATCGTCAGTGGTCCCCCGGGCGTCGGCAAGAGCTTCGGTGTGGAGCGCATCGTTGAGCGGGCTTGTTTGTTTGATCAGATCAGCGGCAAGCGTTTGCGTGCGGAAGTGGTCAAAGGCTCAGCGACCCCGATCGGTCTGTATCAGACTTTGTACAAGTTCAGCGACCCGAATTGCATGGTGGTGTTCGATGACTGCGATAGCATTCTGATGGATGACGTTTCGCTGAACCTGCTGAAGGGTGCGCTGGACTCGGGCAAGAAGCGCAAGATCAGCTGGTTGGCTGAATCCAGCACTCTGCGTCGCGAGGGCATTCCTGACAGTTTCGAGTTCCGCGGGTCAGTGGTGTTTATCACTAACCTCAAGTTCGACGGCTTCAAGAGTCAAAAGCTCAAGGATCATTTGGAAGCCTTGCAGAGTCGTTGTCACTACCTGGATCTGACGCTGGACACTATGCGCGACAAGATCCTGCGTATCAAGCAGATTGCCACTGATGGCGTGTTGTTTGATGATTATAACTTCAGTGATGTTCAGCAGAATGACATTATTGAGTTCATGTCGGATAACAAGGAACACCTGCGCGAAATGAGCCTGCGCATGGCAGTCAAGATTGCTGACCTTGCCAAGTCCTTTCCGCTGAAGTGGAAAGAAATGGCTCGCGTGACTTGCATGAAGTCTGCTTGATTGAACGGGGCAGTGTGTATGCACTGCCCCTTCCTTCTGAAGGATGACAATGAAAACACGCCAAGAATTGATTGCTACTGTTTACGACAGACGGGGACGGATTTTGAGTGTGGGGCACAATCATTATACCAAGACTCATCCAACTCAAGCCAGATACGCTGCTCTAGCCAATATGCCTCATCGAATGTTCTTGCATGCTGAAATAAGCGCATTGGTAAAGTGCAAAAGTAGTGATGCTTACAAGATCAAAATTGAACGATACGATGCCAAAGGCAATCCCAAGTTAGCCAAGCCTTGCCCAGTCTGCGAATTAGCCATAAAAGAAGCCGGCATCAACTTTGTTGAATATACTGTCGGTTAAAATAAATACAATTGGAGAGTTTCAATGATGCCTGAGGAGTTTCGAGATAAAATCATGCTAGACGGCATTAATTTTATGCGAACCATCTGCAGCGCGTATGGTGCTGAAGAAGGAATGAAACTCTGGACACAGATAGCTGACGTTCTTGACCCTGATATCAAGGGTGAAGTATTATTCAGTCTGCTTCGTGATATCAATCCTTCCGAAATCATAATCATCGGAATAGACAATGATACCTTTTGCAAGGTCAATGCAGTACGAACTTATCGAACGGCCACTGACAGCACTCTGCGTGATGCTATAGTTGCTATCAACCAACTCATCGAATTCAACAACTTGAAGATTTCTTTAAAGCCTCTTGCCAAACGAGCATATTATATGCGGGAATTTCGTAAAGCAGGATGTCACGTTGCATGAAAATCGTGCGCGTGTTTGTTTGCAATTTGCAAATCTTTAAACCCTAGGACATTTTTACTAGGGTTCTTTTTTTATCAGGTTATTACATGATTTCATTTACACACGTTGAAGACTATATTGAGATTATAGCTGGACTGAAATCTGCTTATAGTGCAAATCCTGCTGGATATCTATCATGTCGAGCATCCCTTATAAACCTTGCTAGATATGATGTCAATGTGATATTCAGTATGGCCCAACAGTGTACATATGACGAACCGCTGACGGTTAGGCAAGCTGAGCTAGCTTGTAAAATAATTTTGAAATATGAGCGACAGCTAGCTGCCAAGAATATAGATATTGCCCCAGTGAGAACTCCGCAGTATCGACACGCCTTAAAAGTAATAGATTATACTTGCCGAATCAGCATTCAGAATCAGGAACTGATACTTAGATTTCCCTACAATACTGATTTGATAAATCAAATAAGAGAGTTTTCCAAGATCAGTCAAGGCAAATGCAAGTGGGATTATCAACAGAAAATTTGGCGTGTAGCATTAACAGAATTCAATTTAAATTGGCTATGTCATTGGGCTAAAACCAGCACTGAAGCGATCAATCGAGGCTTTGTAATTGATGCTGAAGCTGAGCAATTGTTTCAAAAGATATTGGCTACTGAAAAACAAGACTATCGTATTGAATTGTGTATCCGGGATGGAAATGTCACGATTGACAATTGTCCAGACAGTTTGTCAGACTACATTGAAAAATATATTGGTGGATTTAATCAAGATAACATCCTGCGCTTAATCGATTACTCTCCGATATTAGGTTTCACTGTATCTGAACAACTCGGCAATAAGCTGATAGAAGATCATGGCCAAGAATATCATATATTCACAACCAATCGAGAAGTGCAGTTAAACATTGACAAAAACGGATGGAAAGTTTTTGACCATCTGATGGACTACATTGATAAAAGCCAACGTTGGCCTGCCGTGTTTTACGATCCTGAATCAAAAGGTATTCTTAGTGTTTTGGATTTGCTAAAACGCCGTTATTCTTCAGAGCTGGTGCATAGTACAGCAGATTTCAGATATCCATTGACAGACAAAACTAGGTATATTCATTCGACAAAACCAATTTCCAATATAAAAAATATACCTATTTTGATCAGTAGTTCAAACATCACCAGCGGTACTCGTCAAGCAATGTTTGAAAAAGCCGAAAAAATTGTGTTTAATGTTACACAAGTGTATCATCCTTATAAACAAACAAGGATCAAAAACATTGCAAGCTAGCGTAATTGTTTATGACGAAGTAAACTGTAAAATAGACGGACTAGAATTAAAAACCCGTAAGCGACTGGTTGAAAAGTTCAAGTTTGAAATTCCAGGAGTCCGATATACTCCAGCAGTGCGATTGGGCAGATGGGACGGCAAGGTAAGCTTCTTTCAACTGAGCAGCACCACGTATATTAATTTGCTGCCAGAAATTCTGCCTATCATTGCTGAAGAAGGATATGATATTCATCTGAGGGACCTGCGTACTTATACCACGGATTTCAAGTTTGATGAGTTTCATCAAGATACGTTTGCTGACAGCGTTTGGCCTAAAGGTCATGTGGCCGAAGGTCACCCCATCAAGTTCAGGGATTACCAGGTAGAAATCATCAATAACTTTCTGAGAAATCCTCAGAGTGTACAGATTGTGGCCACCGGAGCAGGCAAAACAATCATGACTGCTGCTCTAAGCAAAAGTGTCGAAAAGTATGGTCGCAGTATTGTGATTGTACCCAACAAGAGCTTGGTCACTCAAACTGAAGCTGATTACATTAATCTTGGTTTGAATGTGGGTGTGTTTTTCGGTGATCGAAAAGAGTTTGGTAGGACGCATACTATATGTACGTGGCAAAGTTTGAATAATCTCATGAAAGGCAGCAAAGAGGGGGAAGCAGACATCCCTATTGGCGAATTCATTGACGGCGTAATCTGTGTGATGGTTGATGAAGTGCATGTCGCCAAGGCCGAAGCATTGAAAAGTCTGCTCAGTACTATATTTCCGAGAGTGCCTATTCGATGGGGACTCACTGGCACACTACCAAAAGAAGATTACGCCAAGCACAGTATCTTTTGCAGCATCGGTCAGGTAGTAGGACAACTCAGTGCTGCTGAACTACAAGAATCTGGGCATCTAGCCAACTGTCATGTAAATATCGTCCAGTTGATGGATCATCGAGAATATAAAGATTATCAAAGCGAACTGCGTTTCCTCACTGAGGATGCTGGCAGACTAGATTACATTGCCAGCATGATCACCAAGATCAAGGCCAAGGGCAATACATTGGTATTGATCGATAGGATCGCAACCGGTAATGCATTAATAGAGAGGTTAACAGATGCAGTATTTGTTTCAGGATCTACCAAAGCTAAAGATAGAAAAGCAGAATATGATGAGATTGCTGTCAGCGACGACAAAGTTATTGTGGCGACTTACGGTGTGGCCGCTGTGGGGATTAATATTCCTAGGATCTTTAATCTGGTTCTTGTGGAACCCGGAAAGAGCTTTGTTCGAGTTATACAATCTATTGGGCGTGGTATTAGAAAAGCCGCTGACAAAGACAACGTATTAATCTGGGATATCACTAGCAATTGCAAGTTTGCCAAAAGGCATCTCGCTGAACGAAAAAAATATTATACTGAAGCTCAGTATCCATACACTATTGAAAAGGCAGACTGGCAGTGAAGATAGATGAACAAAAAATAAACTTATTGGGAACTGTTAGGATAGCTGAATTGGAAACTGTTAGGATAGTTGGACAAACAACAAACTCATTGGGAACTGTTATTGTTACATTAAACTATCGAAACTCAGATAACATTCGTTCATTCGCAAAATGGTGCAGTGAACACGAATGTGGCAAACAAGTTTCTAGAGACCAGTTTGCGTTTAAAGAAGAACAACTGACTATGTTTATGTTACATTGGTCATGATAAAGGAAAAACATGAGAATATTAACCCTAGACCCTAATCGTTCATTTGAAATGGACGATATTCCCAATGAAATAGATGAACTTAGTTTTTGTGTGCTAGACAACAGCAATCCCAAAGAACCTGATTATTTCTATATACCGCTGATTTTTATGGAAAGCTTTAACAGCCCTGCCTTAGTACTAAAGATCGGCTCACACACTGTCAAAATGCCGGTAGACTGGCAAATGTTAATCGGCGAAGATGAGGTAGGAGATTTGGAAGTTGTGCCATTGACTAGTATTAACGACCGAGGATTCAGTGCATTTGCATATAATCCACGAAGCAGCTTTAGACCTGAGTTCTACCCAGTGGAGATAATTGATATCTATCAAGACGTTAAATGGTATTTCCCCAAGCTTAAAGCAGGACAGCTATTAGCTGTTCCGTTAGAAGAAAACGTAGAAGGTCCTCGCTGTGTTTTCTTTGTCAAAGACATTAGCCGTCAAAGTGAAATTGTAGATTACAACAGGATATGGTAACTTTATGAAATATACGGAAACACAGTTGTTTGCAAATATGCGAAAACTAAGAGATCTATATTTAGAATCTTTTCCAGATGACTCAACTCAGGTTGAGAGATTTCTGAAATGGGCACACACACAATTTGGATATGAATATGTCGCTAATAGTAAAAAAGATAACTGAGATAACTCGATTTGATTACGAGGATGGTTCTAGTTGTTCTTACATGAAAGTAGATGGTAATCAAGTATCACCTTTGTCAAAAAACCACTATGAAAATTATGAACAGACTCTGACAGAAATACATCGTGAAGCCCAGTGGATGGACATATATCGACTCAGCAAAAAAAGTCCAGGCTTGCAGGAAGCAGTAGACCGTGCTATAATGCTGTTTGAGTTGCAAGCACAAGAACAAGACCGGGGATTAATGTGGCATCCAGTATAGACAAACTGAATATCAGTTATGAAATGTCGCGCTTTGATCTCAAGGACAGAGCCTTTTACGATGACCTCACGGATGAGGAGCGCAAGAAGTTCAGTCCCTATCTCATGATCAGATGGGGATCCTGTGTAGATGGGCCTGCAGAGCTGCAGGCTTATTATTTGATGAGTGTGAATGAAAGGCTGAACAGAAACTTTTTTGATATCTCTACCAAAGAACACAAGAAGCTTCAGTGGTTGCTAGCTACAACAGTGAGCCCTAATATGGGCAAACAGAGACACAGCTGGATATCTGCCAAGAAAAAAACTGCAAACAACAAAACAGAAAAATTTATTCAAACAATTTTTCCTGAACTTAAACCTGATGAAATAAAATTATTGGCAGAACTGAATGATAAAGAATCTCTTAAAGATCTGGCAAGAAAACATGGATGGGACGACAAACGAATCCGAGACGAGTTTTAAGTGTCAATATTGCGACAAGTTATTCAAGCGTGAAAAGACACTGGCTGCACATCTGTGTGAAGGCAAGCGTCGTTGGCAGCAAGAACGGGAGACAGGAGTTCAATTGGGTTTTAAAGCATACCTGAGATTTTATGCAACAACTCAACGATCAACAAATCCCAAGACTTATGCAGATTTCGCAGATAGCCCATATTATAATGCATTTGTAAAGTTTGGTCGCTATTGTCAGACCATTCGTTGTGTGAACTTTTCTGTATTTCTAGATTGGTTACTCAGGAACAACAAGAAACTAGATATCTGGTGTTCAGACAAGTTATACACAGAATGGTTGCCTGATTATCTCAAAAAAGAAGCAGTACAAGATGCGTTAGAGCGTGCATTAAAAGAAATGCAGCATTACGCAGATGAACATCCAGAACTTAAAAATGGATTTGTCGATTATTTTAGATATGGCAATAACAATCGTATCTGCCACCATATTATTACAGGACGTATTAGTCCTTGGATAGTGTATAATTGTGATAGCGGCGTAGATTTTCTCGGAAACTTGTCAGAAGAACAAGTGGGATTGATCTTGCACATGATTGATCCTGATTTTTGGCAGAGAAAGTTCAGAGATCATTTGGCAGACGCAGAATGGACCAAAGAGATATTGCGTACAGCAGGACTATGACAGCAGACAAAATATATACTGTAAAAATAAAGATAAGATTCCCTAAGGGAAAAAGTCCGTTTTCACATGGACAAGAAATGCATAAGTGGTGCATCGGGCAAGGGTTAACAAGATTTATAGACTATGATTGGGGAGTATCGAGTAGATCACAGAGAATCTGGTTCATATTTCGACCAGAACATCAACAATTAGCTAATATGTTTTTATGGAGATGGGCATAATGAAACCAATACGCTGGCAGCAAACAGAGTCTAGGAAATGAAGTTTCAATCAGATATTGACATAGACTTTCCAGATAGGTCTGCAGCACTAGCATTGTTGCAGCACACACCTGCCAGCATTCTGCGTAATGGTAACCTTGTCAAGCACAACACAGGTATATACGTCAGTGATATTCCCACAGATCCATTCACTGGTTTTTCTGCCATCGATCATGAAACTGCTGAACAGCGTGGATATGTCAAACTAGACTTTCTGAATGTGTCATTATACACGCAGATAAAGAGCGAACAGCATCTGATGCAGTTGATGAACACAGAACCTCAGTGGCATCGTTTGTATGAACCTGATTTTTGTGCAAAATTAATTCATATTAATGCACATTATGACACACTTATACGCATGCCTGAAGCTGTGAATTCTGTGTCTAGAATGGCAATGTTTCTAGCAGTAATACGACCTGCAAAACGTCATTTGATTGGCAAGACCTGGCAGGAGGTAGCTCAAACTGTCTGGCAGAGACCTGAAGATGGCAGTTATGCGTTTAAAAAGAGCCATGCAATTAGTTACAGCCATTTAGTTATTGTAAACATGAATCTATTAACCCAAACGTCGGACTAGTGTAATACTGCGACGTTTGCTGCGTTTTGATGCCATGTCCTTCAGACTTAGCTGAGGCCCCATCTTAATATTCACATCTTTACTGTTCATAGTCTTGACGCTAAATTTTAAGTCGGTCCATTCATGCTTTAAGAACACATTTATTGGAATGATGCGGTTGCTTTCCCACCACCAAATCTCACCTAACTCTAAAAATTTTTGTTTCTGAACCGCGGTTCTTAGACTTCCAAAGTCATAAATTGTGGTGATTTGCTCATCACAATTCTGAATTATTCCCACATATTCATTTCCACCATAGATCAAATAGGTGAGATATGGATATTGGTTTAAAAGCTGTTTTATTTCTTCCACAATTCTGACTAAATACACAAAAGATAGATCATTATGCAAACCTTAAAATTATATTTATACCCAAATACTGTTGAGGTCCAAGTTTTTGATCCTAGTATATTTAGCGTGAGGAACCGAGTTGTGTATAGCCGACCAATAAGAATCTATCAGGGTGTAGACAACCCAATCCAAGTTGTGATCAAGAATCAAGATCAAAAAGCAGTGGACCTCACGGGCAGTACGATTACTGCTAGTATCCAGGATCCAGTCAATAAATTGACAGTGAAAAGCTATCTTGTTACCTGGGCGAACATTCAATCAGGTCAAGGCACATTTACGTTTGACAAAGATACTATAAATAGCTTAGAACAAAGATTTTACAAACTGGCATTTAATGCAACTACCATTAGTTTAAATCAAACTAGCCCTGTGTACATTGATGATAATTACACAGTGCCATTGGATTTAGAAATATTGCCCACGTATTACAGCAGCTCTGCTGCACCAAACGGCGACACTTTTACAGTAGACGGTGGATCTTTATAAAATGACAACAATTAATATATCACAGATTTTAATGAAACGCGGCAATACTGTTGCAGCCAATGCATATGTCGGTCCATTGGGAGAACTTCTATTAGACACTGGCTTGCAAACGCTAAGAGTACAAGATGGCGCAACAGCTGGTGGCATAAACATTTTGGCTACTACTAAACAGCTTGACAACGTTATTGCTATTATCTCAGGTATCAGTGGATATATTGAGGGTAATATAGTTGCAAACGTCAGTGCTTATCAGATATTTGCTAATGCAAATGCAGCAACTCAAGCTGTATCAATCAACTCAATCAATGCAAACGTCGGTGCTTATCAGATATTTGCTAATGCAAATCTAGCTACACAAACAACAAATATCAATACTTTGAATGCAAACATTGGTGCTTATTATAGCTTTGCTAATGCAAATGCAGCAGCACAAGCTGTATCAATCAACTCAATCAATGCAAACATTGGTGCTTATTATAGCTTTGCTAATGCAAATGCAGCAACTCAAGCCACATCAATTAGCACAATAAACGCTAATGTTACATCTGCTAATACACAAATCTCTGGATTGCGTTGGAGATTGGACGCTAAACTAGATTTTGGAGCTGTTGGCGATGGTTCTGCTGATGATACAGCCGCATTACAGGCATTTTTTGATGCAGTCGCTGGGCAAAACAAACCTGGGTTTATACCCAGGGGAGTATACAAAATAACCAGTACTTTGTTTATGACTAAGAATCAATATCAAAGCACCGTAGTGTCTGGCGCTGGCAGTGGCTATAGGCCGAATCAAATTGGTACTACCAATCAGCCTGTTATTACTACTTGGGCTGCTCCAGTCACAGTCATATGGCCTACGTTTACTGATGGTCCTGCAATAGCGATTCAATATGCCAGAGCATCTCGTCTAAGCGATATCTATATTTTTGGCAAAAACGTAGCACCGGAGAATGTAGCTGACAATGTGGTAGATTATGACAGATCAAGTTGGATCACTGCTGGGTGTCGTGATTACAAATACAGTCCTTACTGTGCTATTGCTATCGACCCAACTGCAGGTGGTAGTATTTCAAACGGATATCCAAATCTAACATATGGAAATCCCACCGGCGGAACAGCCGGGTTAACCCTCGAACGAATTGGAATAAGTCAATTCGTGGTAGGAATAATGCATCAGCCTCACCCGAGTACTCTACAAGGTGATAAATTGCAAATCAGTGATTGTAATATTGAATTCTGTGAAACAGGCATTGCATTTGGTCAGAGTCAAAGTCGTAGCTGTACCGTAAGAGATTGCAATATCGGTCAAGTTAGATGGGCGTATAATGGCTTAGATTATGGAAATGGAAATTCAGCCACACCTTCTTTTATAGATAATCAATTTAGTCAAGTATACGGCTTGCTCAAAATTACCAGTCCAACTGGTTCACCTGCAGTTATTAAAAATTGTGATTCAGAAAGTTTCAAGGTATTTGCACAAGTAGGCTATGGTTCTAGTCAGAGCAGAACACCGGTGTTGGTTTATGGCGGTAGAATGAGCGCATATGTTCCTTATGATGTCGTCCCCCGGACAGGACCAATGTTTATGGAAACCCATGGGCCAGTCACATTCACTGGCACCACGTTTGATTTATTATATCCTTTTCTTACGATTACTGGTGAAAATAATCTTCCAGTAAAATTCATTGGCTGCCATTTTGCATTAGGTTCTAACCTCGGCAATGGTTCAGATCAATTTTTCATTGGTGGTATTAACGAGCGAGCGCAGCATCCTAGTATTAAAATCGAGGATTGTACATACGAGTCAGCCTCACCGCAGTTGCATTTTTTGTCAGACACAGGCCCAACTGGCTTAGGATTTCCTAATAACAGGTTGGTTTGCACACCAAATCAAAGAAGTATTAAAAACTATAATACTAGTACAGATTATACAGTAATCAACGGTGAACCCAATAATAGAGTAACAAATTACTCTAGTACCAGTTCTGGATTTAATTGGGATCTCATCGCAAGAACCCTGACATTCACTGTCTCACAAGCTAGCTATTACCTAGTAGGTGACTACCTATTTTGGCAAATGAAAGGCTTTGACTCTAACAACACATACGCAGGTGATTCTTCATTGTTGCAAGGCAGATCACTGTTAGCATATAGAACCATTGCACTTAAAGTAACAGATAAATCTGGCTCAAGTGGGGCACAAGTTATAACTTGCAGTTTGATTCTTGATCCTGTCAGCTTATACGATCAAACATATGCCCCATCAAATATGGCTTGGCCTTTGATGGAATGGGCACCCACTACTAGTCTTACTGGACTTTGTACCGCAGGCTCAGCTAATGTACGATCAGTGAGCACAACAAACATTGTTAAAACTGGCGACTGGATTTACACTGACAGTGGATTCTCTGGTATACAAAGAGTTTTATTAGCAGATACAGTAAACGCCAATCTTATATTAACTTCTACTGCGTCAACTACCACAACTGCTAATTTATATCTTAGCAGATTGGTGCCTTTGTATGGGAATACCCAAGCAGCTGGTTATATCAATTCATATATGCCTTCATACACCGGAAACCTAACAGCAAACATTGTTAAAGCTACCGGCAACGTGGTTGCTGCAGCCACTACGACTAGCAGCAGTACTACCACCGGAGCATTGGTGGTTAAAGGCGGACTTGGAGTGGGCGGTAATATATATGTTGGCACAGGTGGCAACTCAGGTAACATTTACATAGGCGGTCAAGGTATATTCTGGGCAGGAAATAACAATGTATACAGTACAGGCGGAGGCTCAGGTTCACCTGGTGGTTCAACAACACAAATACAATACAACAATGGTGGCGCGTTTGCAGGTGCAGCGAGTCTGCTATATTTCAATTCCACCGGCAACGTGGTTGCTGCAGCCACTACAACTAGTACCAGCACAACAACTGGCGCACTTGTAGTCTCTGGTGGTCTAGGTGTAGGCGGTAATATATATGTTGGCACAGGTGGAAACTCAGGTAACATTTACATAGGTGGCCAAGGTATATTCTGGGCAGGCAATAACAATGTATACAGTACAGGCGGAGGCTCAGGGGACTATATAAATACAGTACCTTTTCAATCATACACTGTTGATTTATTAGCTCAACCATTTTATCTAACTTTTGCTAACTCAGCTACTGCTTCAAGTTCTACAATTAATGTTAGTGCTGGTATTAAATTTATTGCTGCAGCTAATATATTAGCAATATCTAAAAATGGTCTTATTACAACTGATTCTACTAGTGCATTTTTTAAATCATTTAACCCTGTAATAGCTCCTCCTTCTATTAGGAACACAGGAACAGGCAACCTGATTGCATCTTTGTATACTACGTCTGGTTCATACGGCGGCGCAAACGATATAGTCATTGATCCATTTGGTAAATTTGCTTTTGCATCTTATGCCAACTATATCATGACTTATCTAATCGATCAAACAACTGGTCTATTGGGAACATTCAAATCCCAGCTAAGCACGCCTGCATATGGTACACTTGACAATTTGGTAGTTCACCCAACAGGCAAATTTATCTATGGATTCAACGGTGTTGCTATAGCAAAGTTTACTGTTGATAGGTCTACAGGTGCTTTAACACTATTAACAGCAGCAACTAATCTGGGTGGTTGTGATTCAGCTGTAATAGATCCACAAGGAAAATATATTTATGTTAGTAATGGAATTAACATAAAACGATACGCTATTAATGCAGGCACTGGCGAACTTTCAGCAGCCACAAATATGAGTCCTGGTGGCAACGTAAGTGGATTAACTATGGATCCTGCAGGAAGATTTCTTTACTGGGCAGATAATAGCAGTGACCAAATTGTTCAAGCATCAATATATGGTGACGGCTCTGTAACGGTTACTCAATATTATGATTTGCCGTCTGCATCTTCACCGTACGCAGTTACAATGGATCCAGCAGGAAAATATTTGTTTGCGTTCGGTGGCGGCGACAACACTGTCTATAAAGCAACAATAGATAATCCTGCTCTCAGCTTAAGTAGTGGTGGATTTAGTTCAATTTTTGTTGGTCCTATTGGTGGTGTAAAATATAGTGGGTTTAAAGTTGATGTTACAGGCAGATATCTTTATGTCGTCGGTCCTCAATATGCTGAACTTTATATCTATGATATCTATACAGAAACAGTTTCATCACCTAATACAATAAGCAATATTTACACCACTTTTGCAGGTGTAGCGATAGATCCCCGTGGCAGATTTATTCTAGTAGGGGGAACTTCCTCAGGAACAGATAATATTGGTACATTTTATGTAAATTCTCTTACAACAGGCGCATTTATAGCAGGCAGCGGCACTTTCAGTAATATATCTGCAGTAGGAACCACATCTAGTACCAACACAACAACTGGCGCATTAATAGTTGGTGGGGGTGCTGGTGTCAGTGGTAGATTATTCGTTGGTGGCAATACTGTTATTGCAAACACAACTACTAGCACTAGTACTACCACTGGTGCTCTAGTAGTCACAGGTGGTGTGGGTGTCGGCGGAAATATCTACATGGGGGCACTGGCT
>Ga0209189_1000265_pt1 | contig 45078 bp, 49 predicted proteins | sample C_130820_EF_Meta_FD_187308 | JGI IMG/M metagenome (GOLD analysis project Ga0209189, IMG submission 187308) | Freshwater microbial communities from Lake Croche, Canada to study carbon cycling - C_130820_EF_MetaG (SPAdes) (version 3) | ecosystem: Environmental > Aquatic > Freshwater > Lake...
GGAATCTGGTAAAGCTGACATGGCGCAAGACAAAGCCCTTATCAAAAAGGCCTTCAAGCAACATGATATGCAAGAACACAAGGGCGGCAAAGGCACTTCTTTGAAGCTCAAAAAGGGCGGCGTGACTGGCGAGATGATGAAGTCTATGGGTCGTAACATGGCTCGTGTCGCAAACCAAAGGGGCAAATAATGGCTACTTTCAGTAAAAAAATGATGGGCAAAGAAGTTGGCGATGGTGCTTTCTACGCTCAACCACATGGCGAAGCTAATAAAAAAGCAAACGTAGTTGACCCTAACACTTTGTCTGCTAAAAGCGTAAACCCATACACCCCTGCTCAACGCGTCAGTGCTGGTGATCCAGCCGCTGATGATGTTAAAACTACCGGCATCAAAGTCCGTGGTACTGGCGCAGCTACTAAAGGCTTGATGGCACGAGGCCCGATGGCATGACCTATTCTGAGTTACTAACAGCGATTCAGACGTATACAGAAAATACGTTTCCTGCCACTACGTTGGCGGATAGCACAGTTGTGTCTTCAACGACCCAGTTGAATCGCTTTATTACTCAGGCTGAACAGCGTATCTATAACACTGTTCAGTTTCCGTCGTTACGCAAAAACGTGACAGGTAGCGTGACTACTAGCAATAAATATTTATCTTGCCCCGATGATTTCTTGTCTACGTATTCTTTGGCTGTAATTGATACAGCAACGGGTAACTACGAATACCTGTTAAACAAAGATGTGAACTTCATCCGTCAGGCGTACCCCAACCCAACCACAGATACAGGTATTCCTAAATACTACGCGCTGTTTGGCCCAACTGTTAATACCAGCACAATTACTAATGAGCTCTCATTCATTGTTGGTCCAACCCCTGATGCGTCTTACTCCGTAGAGTTGCACTATTACTATTACCCCGTGTCAATCACCGTTTCGTCTACTGGTCAGACTTGGCTGGGGGATAACTTTGACACAGTCCTTTTGTATGGTTCGCTGGTTGAAGCATATACCTACATGAAGGGCGAACAAGACATCATTACTTTGTACGATACCAAGTACAAAGAAGCACTTGCATTGGCTAAACGCCTCGGAGATGGGCTGGAGCGCAGTGATGCGTATCGTAGTGGTCAGGCTCGCGTGGCTCCGCTACCGCAAAATAGCGGGGTCCAATAATGGCGTTTACGGGTAATTGGGCAACCAATACATTCAAGACCGGTTTACTTGATGGGGTGTTTAACTTCAATACTGGGACGTCTCAAGTATTTAATATTGCGTTGTATACCAACGCCGCTACGTTAGATGCCACTACTACAGCTTACACAAGCACAGGCGAAACATCTGGTGGTAACTATGCGGCGGGTGGACAAACACTGGTTATTAGCCAAATCCCCACAATCGGTAACCAGACCGGTGCGGCAACAACCTATCTGTCTTTTACTAATGCTGCATGGACAGGCTCCATCACCGCGAGAGGTGCTTTGATTTACTTGGCTAATGGCACGACTAACCCAACAGTTTGCGTGTTAGATTTTGGCGCAGATAAGACCTCAACTAACACATTCACCGTACAATTCCCAGCAGTCACTAATACGTCTGCAATCATCCGACTCTCATAGGAGCACATATGCACAAAGAACAATCCGGTTTTGGCGATAACGCCGTAGCCACACTGCAAGCTAACGCATCCATCCCAGAGGGTATGGGCATTGAAGGCTTTTACAAAGTAGAGTGCCGTGACGCACAAGGCAACCTCAAGTGGGACGAAGCATTCCCTAACTTGGTCGTTGCTATTGGTAAGCAGTTGTTGCTGGACACCTTGCTCCGCACATCTGGCACTTACACCACAGTTGGCCCATTCTTGGGTTTGATTAACAACAGCACTACGTTTGCAGCCGCAGACACTATGACTTCTAAGACATGGACTGAGTTGACTACCTATACCGTGGGCGGTTCAGCAGTGCGTGGAACAGCAGTGTTTGCAGCATCTACCTCGTCTGGTACGACTCCATCAAACGTCACTACGTCAACGGCTACGGCTATCACCTACACAATGACAGGTTCTGCTACTGTGTATGGATGTTTCTTGGTAACAGGTTCTGGCGCAGTCAGCACAATCTCTAGCACTGCGGGTACTTTGTACTCAGAAGGCAACTTCAGCACTGCCAAGACTGTTACATCTGGCGACACCGTAACTGTTACTTACTCGACTACTGCGACTTCTTAAGGAGTCTTAAATGGCTCTAGCCCTCAATGATCGGGTACAACAGACTGGCACAGCCAACACAACGGTAAGTTTTACCTTATCGGGCTCTGTCACGGGCTTCCAATCCTTTGCCGTAGTGGGCAACGGGAACACCACCTATTACTCTGCCTTTGATGCTACGGGTAACTGGGAGGTGGGGATTGGCACGTACTCAACGACTGGCCCGACTCTCACGCGCACGACTATTCTGGCCTCTAGCAACTCTGGGTCAGCGGTTACGTTCTCTGGTACGGTCAACGTCTTTGTAACTTACCCTGCTGAGAAGTCCGTCAATCTAGACGGGTCTAACAACGTCAGCGCGTTGGGTACTGTGTCTTCTGGTACTTGGCAAGGTACAACTGTAGGCGTGGCGTATGGTGGCACGGGCGTAACCGCATCAAGTGGCGCTAACTCGGTGATGCTGAGAGATGCAAACCAGAACGTATCTATTAACCGTTTAAATCAAGGCAGCACAACAGTTACTGCGGCGGGCGGCACAACTACCTTGACAGCGGCTTCTACATTTAGCCAGATTTTGACCGGTACGGGCGGACAGACATTTAGATTGCCCGACGCTACGACACTGACAGCAACAACTGCTTTCCAGTTCAACAACAACGCTACTGGCACGCTAACGATTGTTGACAATGCTTCTGGCGCTGTGGGTACGATTGCCCCCGGTGGCGCGGCTGATATTGCCTTGCTTTCTAACGGCACAGTAGGCGGAACATGGGACGTCCATGCTTATATACCTGAGAATGTGCAGTGGGGCACTAACTCTCTTGCGCTTGGTTCTACTGTAATTTCTGGCGGTACATGGCAAGGCGGCACTATTGCTACTGGCTACGGCGGTACAGGGCTGACAAGTTATGCCGCAGGCGACTTGCTTTACTACGTGTCTGGTACGGCTCTATCTAAAGTGCCAATCGGTGCTAACGGATATATTTTGACTTCTAACGGTAGTGCGCCAACATGGGCTGTTAACACAGCAGCTACAGCAGACCAAGCGTACTACCTAGCTTTTATGATGGGATAAGAAATGGCAACCTACACCAACGTATCGTATGGAGTAAAGAACGTCAGCACGGGCGGCTCTACTGCAACGACAGTAGCGGCATCGACCACTTTGGCTATAGCCAGCCTTGTGGTATCTAACACCTCTACTTCACCTATCACTTGTGACGTTTACTTTACCCGTTCAGCGGTCAACTACTACCTAGTCAAAGGCGCAACAGTGGCGGTGGGCGGTTCAAACGAATGTATTCAAGGCAACAGGATTATTTTGCAAGCAGCAGATGTTCTGGTTGTGGTCTCAAGTGCGGCATCTTCAGCCGATGCTTGGGTATCAGGATTGACGGTGGTCTAAATGGCAGTAATCGGTAACTCCTCTACACAACAGGCTTTCACGCCAGCCGTTGATTACTTCAGCGGTACGGGTTCCGCCACGGCATTCACGCTGTCTCGCCCAGTTGCGTCTGTGGCGCAGGTGCAGGTGGTTATTGATAACGTAGCCCAGAACCCCAGTTCAGCCTACACAGTAAGCAGCAACACCATCACATTTACGTCTGCTCCACTGAGCGGGACAAATAACATTTATGTTTACTACACAAGTCCAATAACGGATGTAATTGCACCGGGGCAAAACACAGTAAACACAAACTCTCTGACTTCCAGCCTATCGCTGACTACGCCTACTCTTGTAACACCAAACATAACTACAGGCTTAACTCTTACTGGTTCTGCTGGAACGGCGGGTCAGTATTTACAGTCTAATGGTTCTGGCGCGGCTCCTACTTGGGTTACGGCTTCTACGCCATTAGTAAATTATTTAATTGTTGCTGGCGGAGGCGGAGGCGGCGGCGCTGGCGGTGGTGGAGCAGGTGGAGTTCTTGCTTCTACTACTTCTGTTACACCGGGGACTTCTTACACAATTACTGTTGGTGGAGGTGGTTCTGGGGCAACTCAAGGCGCTGCCACACAAGGAGCAACTGGTTCTAATACAACGGCTTTCGGGCTAACCGCATCTGGCGGTGGTGGTGGTGGTGCATATGCTAACGGTAGTAGCACATCTCAAAACGGATTATCTGGTGGTTCTGGTGGAGGCGGTGGTTGGTATTACGCAGGGGCATCTAGCGGAGGTTCTGGCACATCTGGTCAAGGCTATGCTGGCGGTTCAAACGCTTATTCATCTGCAAACCCATACTCATCTGGAGGTGGCGGAGGTGCTGGCGCTGTTGGCGCAAATGCTGTTTCTAATAGTGTTGCTGGTGCTGGTGGAGTTGGAATTGTTTCTGCAATTACTGGTACTTCCTATTATTGGGGCGGTGGTGGTGGAGGTGGCGGGCAAACTGGAACCGCTGGAAATGGTGGTTTAGGCGGTGGCGGTGGCGGTGCTTGCTGGAATACCGGAACCGCTGGCACAGGCGGTGGCTCGGCGCTAAATACGGGGGGCAATGGTCAACTAAACGCAGCCCAATCAGGTGCCTGCGTAGGTGGCGCTGGCGGAACAAACACAGGGGGTGGTGGTGGCGGAATGGGCATTTCCGTTACTCTAGGTGGTGCGGGAGGTTCTGGAATAGTTGTAGTTGCCTACTCAACCGCATACAAGTTAGCCACAGCCACAGGTACATACACGCAAACATCTTCTGGCGGTAATTACATATTTCAATTCACAGGGTCGGGAACGATAACTTTCTAAGAGGAAAAACACATGTCACATTTTGCAAAAGTAGTAGACGGCATCGTTACACAAGTTATCGTTGCTGAACCTGAGTTTTTTCAAACATTTGTGGACTCAAGTCCCGGTGAGTGGATTCAGACTTCGTACAACACACACGGTGGTGTTCATGCTAACGGCGGTACTCCACTGCGTAAGAACTACGCTGGTATCGGCTATTCATATGACCGCACAAAAGACGCATTCATCCCACCAAAGCCATTTGCAAGTTGGGTATTGAACGATGACACTTGTCTATGGGGCGCACCAACTCCAATGCCAACAGACGATAAGTTCTACGAGTGGGATGAAGCCACTACGTCTTGGAAAGAATTAACAGAGGCTTAATATGGCTATAAGCACCATAGACCTAACCAAAGCGGTAGTAAATGTATTGCCCGTTGCTAACGGGGGTACTGGTAATGGTTCTTTATATTCCACTGTAATTTTAGTTGTAGGTGGCGGTGGAGGAGCCAAATCTGGCGGAGGCGGTGCAGGTGGAGTTATACAAACAACTACCAACTTTACTTCTGGCACTTCTTACACAGTAACTATAGGCGCTGGCGGTGCTGGGCTATCTTCAAATGGCTCAACTGGATACGGAAACACAGGTGGAAATTCTGTTTTGGGTTCGTTCACTGCTATTGGCGGTGGCGGCGGCGGAAACTCTGCGGATGCTAATCCTCCGGGTGGTCCCGGTGGTTCTGGTGGCGGCGGTGGCGGAACCGGAAGCGCTTCATATGCAACTGTAGGCGGAGCAGGCACTGCTGGGCAAGGATTTAATGGTGGGTCAAACAACGCACTTTCTGGTGCGCCTTATCCATCTGCTGGTGGCGGCGGCGCTGGAAACCCCGGGGGAAATGCATTTTTAGGACAAAATTCTGCTGGTAATGGTGGAAATGGAATAGCCTCTTATATTTCTGGGACGATTGGTTATTATGGAGGTGGGGGTGGCGGTGGAACTCCTACTTCTGGTACTGGAGGGTCTGGTGGCACAGGTGGCGGAGGCGCTGGTTCTGGTTCTGGCAATGGTACTTCTGGTACGGCTAATACCGGAGGCGGTGGCGGCGGCGCACTTAATGGCGCTACTGGTGGGTCAGGCGGTTCTGGAATCGTAATTGTTTCCTATCCCGGTTCTCAACGCGGTACAGGTGGAACAGTAACTACTTCTGGTGGAAATACCATCCATACGTTTACATCAAGCGGGACATACACAGCATGAGTTACATAGGCAACGCCCCAATCTCAGCAGCCTTCCTGACTGATACGTTCAGCGGGACAGGCTCACAAACAGCGTTCACCATGACGGTGGCTCCTGCCAACACGTCTTCAATCATCGTTGCCGTAACGGGCGTACTCCAAGACCCATCAACCTATTCTGTATCAGGCACAACCCTGACCTTCTCTGCCGCGCCTCCAAGCGGTACAAGCAACATCAGCGTCAGATACCTTGGCATTCCAGCCAGCGGAGTAACGACTACAGCCTACAGAACAGTAACCGAGTTCACAGCAACATCGGGGCAGACATCATTCAGTGTGCCTTCTTATACCGTTGGCTACATTGATGTTTATCGTAACGGCGTGATGCTTGGTACTGCCGACTTCACAGCCACAACAGGTACAACAGTAGTACTAGCGTCAGGCGCAACAACAGGCGACTTAATCCGTACAGAGAGTTTCTATGTAAGTTCGGTGTTGAATGCTATTCCTGCTACTGCGGGTAGCGTGAGTTCTACTTATTTGGTAGATGCTTCTGTGACTCAGGCTAAGTTGTCAACCAATGTGGCGGGTAATGGGCCAGCGTTTAGTGCTTGTGCATCAGGTAGTCAAGCATTGACACAAAGTACTTGGAATAAAGTTAATTTTGGAACTGAAATATTTGATACTAATAACAACTTTGCGTCTAGTCGTTTTACCCCTACTGTTGCTGGCTATTATCAAATTTCTTCAAATATAAATTTTGGTTCTGGTGCCAGCGTAACTGACAGCAGAGTTTCTTTATATAAGAATGGTTCAGTATATGTATCTGGAACGGCTATTGGCGCAACAAATTCAAATGGTACTCCGTTTACTGGATTGGCTTATGCAAACGGGTCAACTGATTATTTTGAAATTTATGCTTACACGGGTACTGCTTCTACAACATTGTATGGTGATGCAGGTGGACCATACACTACGTTTCAAGGCGTTTTGGTAAGGAGTGCGTAATGAGTTTATATGAAAAAATAATAGCCATTTATCCAGAGTTACAAAATCATAACTTTGCTTTTGGAACTATCCTTTTGCAAAACGACTCTGACGGCAAAGGCGATTACATTTCTAAGTGGGAACACCCAACATTGCCACGCCCAACTGAGGAGCAACTAAATGACTAATGCTGTAGCACTAGCACAGAGCGGTTCAAGCAACGTAACCTTCCGCAACCGCATCATAAACGGGGCTATGGTCATAGACCAGAGAAACGCAGGGGCTAGTGTTACTCAAACAACTGGCAATTTGTTTCCAGTAGATAGATTTTTTATTACTGGTTCTGTCGCTTCTAAATTTACTGCACAACAATCTTCTACTGCTCCAGCAGGATTTAACAAGTCATTATTGATTACTTCATCTTCCGCTTACAGTGTTGGCTCAGGTGATTTTTTTGTCCTTGCTCAAAATATTGAAGGCTACAACGTTGCCGATTTAAACTGGGGAACGGCTAACGCAAAGACTGTTACTTTATCGTTTCAAGTTTATTCAAGCCTTACTGGTACTTTTGGTGGCGCTTTAGTAGGTGGTTCAACATACTCTTATCCGTTTACATACACAGTTTCCTCTGCAAATACTTGGACAACCATTAGCGTAACTGTTGCTGGGCCGACATCAGGTGGAACTTGGGACATAACAAATGGCTCAGGGTTGATTGTTAGGTTTGGATTAGGTGTTGGTACTACATATAGTGGAACTGCGGGCTCATGGACTGCAAATAACTATTTTTCTGCTACTGGCGCAGTCTCAGTCGTAGGCACATCAGGCGCAACCTTCTACATCACAGGTGTGCAACTAGAAGCAGGGACAACAGCATCCCCATTTGAGTACCGCCAGTACGGTACGGAGTTTATTCTTTGCCAAAGATACTATCAAACTTTTGGTAATACCTCTTATGCAGGAATTGCAGCAGGTTTAAACAATAATACAAATACAAAATCCGCGTTTGCTATGGCATACAACACAGCAATGCGAGCCGCGCCAACAGTTACTTTTTCAAATTTAATTGTTACTGATAGAACTGCCTATGACACAACCGTTAGTTCTATTAGTCTTACACAGGCAGGTGCAAATAGTTTGTTTATATTTTTTAATTTATCTTCTACTGCGGGGGGAAATAATACGCCTACCTTGCTTTGTGTAACAAACGGAACAACAGGTTCTTTGATGTGTTCATCGGAGTTATAAATGTATAAATCCACACCTATACCATTTGGTCAAACAGAACCTTCTTGCGTTATTCGCACAAGCGATGGAGCGGCTATCCCCTTTGACCCAGACAACACCGACTACCAAGAATACCTTCGCTGGCTTAAGGCTGGCAACACACCAGAACCCGCATAAGGAACAAACATGGCTTTAACGCAAGTAGCAGCAGGGTTGCTGGCAGGCAGCATAACCTCTAGCCAAATTACATCTGTAGCGGCTTCAACGCTTACAGGAACACAAACCATTCCAAGGGGTACATTGCCTACGGGTTCTGTGTTGCAAGTGGTAAATGCTCAATCTACTACGCCAACGGCAGTTAATAACACAGCAACTTATTCATCATTAAGTTTATCTGCTTCTATTACACCCAGTTCTGCAACAAGTAAAATTCTTGTTTTATTGTCCGTTACAGGATTATCAAATAATGCGGCTATTGCTGGCGTTAAGATTCAAAGAAATGGCTCTGATATTAGAACTTACGGATTTATTGGACATTTTAATGCGGCTACAACTATTGCTTATACCAGTGCAATGAATTATTTAGATTCTCCAGCGAGCACTTCAGCTTTAACATACTCAGTTCTTGGAAATTCAACTCAGGGATTAACAACATTTCAGTATTCTGATGGTAACGGTACACAAGTTAGCTCAATCACACTCATGGAAATCGCCGCTTAATGTTCGGTTACGCCGCCTTTGCCCAATCTACCTTTGCCGGTCTCGGCGGGTCTGCGTTCGCCTTATCTATATCTGAAAACATCTCTCTCGCCGACTCCAGCAGTCAATCTTCCACCTTCTTGCAGTCCATAGCCGAGAACATCGGGATAGCAGACGTTATCAATGACGCAGGGGCTAACTACTTCGGTAGTTTGACAGAGAACATAACGCTGGCTGATTCCAGCACCCAAGCCTCAACCTTCCTGCAATCCATAGCAGAGAACATTACCCTAGCGGACAGCCAGACAATCACAGCGCAGTTTGCCGTGAGCCGTGCAGAACCCATAACGATAGCAGACAGCCAAGACGTTTACACAGCGATGCTGCAATCCCGTGCGGAGCCATTCACAATCGCAGACACCCCTGCCTCACAGTTTGCTTACCTTGCCTCGGTAACAGAACCCATAACCCTAGCCGACACACCAAGCATCACGGCGCAGTTTGCTCTAGCCATTTCCGAAACCATCACGGTTGCCGAAGCCGAAGCCATAGCCGCCCAGTTTGCAGCCAGCGTGTCTGAGAACATCACAGTTGCAGAAGCCATCACGATTTTCTCTGTGTTCTTCTTTAGCATTACGGAGAACTTTGGCATAGATACGGCGCTGGTTGCATCTGGTAATTTCTTGCAAAGCATCGTAGAAAACCTCAACCCAGCAGACGCACCAACCATCACTGCTCAGTTCCGTGCCTCCATTGCCGAGAACATCAATATGGCAGACAATACACAGGTAGCGGGCTGGATAAAAATCATCGACGATCAGACAGCAAACTGGGCGTTAATCAGCAACACAGAGACAGCAAATTGGACAGTGGTAAGTACCACCAACAACGCAGGCTGGACAGATATAAACAACCTTCAATGAGGTAAACCATGTCAAGTACGTACTCAACCAACCTAGCGCTCGAGCTTATCGGTACTGGCGACCAAGCAGGTAACTGGGGATCAACGACCAACACCAACCTCGGCACCTTGCTTGAACAGGCTGTCTCTGGCTACGTGACCCAGTCTGTCACCACTGGCACGGATACCACGCTGGCTATGACCAACGGCGCATCTGCTACGGCTCGTAACATGTTCATTGAATTAACGGGTACAGGCGGAGCAAGCACTAACTTAATCGTACCATCCAACAAGAAGTTGTACTTCATCTACAACAACTCTACTGGCGCAGTCACAGTCAAAGTTACTGGATTGACTGGGGTTTCAGTCCCGGCCGCAGCCAAAGTGGTTCTTGTATCTAACGGCACAGACATAGTTAGTGCCACAAACTATATGGCTACCCTGACCCTTGGCGCTGCTTTGCCGACTGGCTCAGGTGGCACAGGTTCTACATCCGCTTCAACAGGCACGGGAGGAGTGGTTCTCGCTACTAGCCCTACGTTGGTAACACCTGCTCTGGGAACGCCAACTGCTTTAGTCGCAACAAACGCATCGGGCACTGCGGTTAACTTATCTGCTGGTAGCCTGACTACTGGCGCTTCTGCTGGTACGGCTTGGACTGTTACTCAGTCCAGCACTAAATTGAACTTTGCCTACGGTGGCGTAACGGTTTTCTCTATCGACTCATCTGGCAATATCATTGCCAAGGCTAACGTAACTGGATACGGAACACCGTAATGACATTACCAGTCTCGCCACCAGCGTCGCTGTCTTTTTCTCAGGTAAATGCTGAGTTATTAGTTAGCTCAACTACGCTAATTACGCTAAACGACACCAATGTACGTTTTTTGGCGGGACAGACTACACCTGCATCACAGATTTCGTTTAGCCAACTAAGTGGCAAGTCCTATGTGATTGCAGCCAATAGCGGTATTTTGACTAGCGGTTCGTCGTACACACTCCCAGCTACATCGGGTACAAGCATTAAGGTCTTGGCTATTGGTGGTGGTGCGGGTGGCGGCGGCGGTTCTAGCCGTTCATATGCTCGCGGATATTTAACCGGAGGTGGTGGAGGCGGAGCAGGCGGCAACGCATATACAACTGTTTCTGTAACACCCGGTCAGACTGTCTATTTTTCTATTGGCGGCTCAGGTGCTGGTGGCGCATCGCGTGATGGTATATATGGTAGTGGCGGCTCAGGTGGAAGTGCGGGCGGTACTACAACCATAACTGTAAATAGTTCTAACGTAGCAGTTGCAACCGGTGGCAGCGGCGGTCAAGTTTCAGAAAACCCCACAAGGTATGGCGGCGCTGCTGGAGGTGCATCAGCGGGTTCAGCACTTGTTACTCCTGTTGCTGGGCAAAATGCGCCAGATGACACGCAGGTAGGTGGCTACGGCGGAAACTCTTATGCAATAAATACATCTGTAGGCGCGTCAACAATTCTTACTTCTGGAAGCACGGCGGCTGGAGCAAATGGCCCTTACGGAGGTCCCGCTACAGGAGGATACGCTTATGGTGGTGGCGGTGGCGCTGGGGGAACTGCTCAATCCGACGTTGGCGGTCAGCAAAACGGTGCTTGGATTTCCGCTGCTGGCTATCAAGGCGCAGTCTTTATCTGGTGGGGCTACTAAAGTGTGGACCCGTTCTCTGCCCTCCTCATTGCCCAAACTGCGGTTGGTTTCATCAAGCAGGGGTGCGCTTTCCTGCATGAAGGCCGCATGGAACTTGAGGGCGCAAAGAAGACGGCAGAGCAGGTCATCGGAGATGTCAAGGCAATCAAAGGAATTTTTGATTGGTTCATTGGTCTATTTGTTAGTAAACCAGCCGCCGAGACGCCCAAGCCTGTGGCGCAAAAGAAAGCCAAGCCAGCAACCAAACAGCAACAGTCCTACGAGGAACTTGAACTCAAACTTATCAGCGAGATTGGGGCAAACCTCGGCGTCCTTTTTGACACACAACAAGAGATAAGCAACTACTACGCAGAACTTGAAGAGACAAGCAAAACCAACTACGACCCAGCGCAGAACACCAGCAAAAAGGCTATTGAGCGTGCTTTGATTGAGTTGCAGATGGAGAAGTTGATGGAGCAGACCAGAGAGGCAATGGTCTACGCCCCGCCAGAACTAAAAGATTTGTACAGCAGATTTCTGGTGATGCACGGCAAGATTGAACGTGAGCAGGAGTGGGCTAGGGCAGAAATGATTCGCAGGGCTAGGATGGCAAGGTGGAAGCAAGAGCAGGACGAGATTGAATTTATTGGGTTGGTAAGTAGTGGAGTCGCAGTTGTGTTTATATCTTTGTTTTTTGGATGGATGATGTGGCAACTACGAAGCTGGTCTACTGGGTTTTGATTGGAGTCGCAATATGTATTGTGGTAGGAGTTACTTCAATGGCATACGTAGAAACCCTATACATGCGAGCACAACTCAAACAAGAAATGAAAGAGTTGCGCAAACTTAAACGTGAACTAAAGGAATCAAAATGATGACACTATTCTCAACCCTACTGTCTTTCCTGATGGGTGGGTTACCGAAACTGATGGACTTCTTCCAAGACCGTGCTGATAAGAAGCATGAAATTGCCCTTGCCGCCATGCAGACGGAGAGGGAACTAACTTTACGTAAAGCTGGTTTAGAAGCGCAAGAACGTATTGAGCATATCCAAACAGAGCAGATACAGATTAACGCTGAAGTAACCAACGCGCAGACTGCTATGCAAGAGCGCCAAGCCCTGTATGCCCACGACATTGCTATTGGTCAAGGAGCCAGTTTGTGGGTAATCAATGCCCGTGCTATGGTGCGCCCCGCCATAACTTATGGAATGTTTATTCTGTTTGCCTTTGTGGAAATATTTGGTTTCTGGTTTGCTTATCACAAGGAAGTGCCGTTTGATGTGGCGCTAGACCTGCTATGGGATAACGAGACTCAGATCATCTGGGCATCTGTGGTGTCGTTCTGGTTTGGTACACAAGCATTTGGCAAGAAATGAAAATAAGCGCCCTTTGTATTGAGGATATAAAGCACCATGAGGGGGTGAGGCAGAAGCCTTATCGGGACTCGGTGTACCTCTGGACAGTGGGCGTTGGTCATTTAATGTATGACTCACAGGCTAGGTTGCCTGTAGACCAAAGGGCGGCAATACAGTTGCTACCAGAAGATAACCGCGTGTACTCGATGGAGGAAGTTGATGCAATTCTTAGAGCAGATTTGGCTAGGTTTGAGCGGGGTGTATCAACTCTATGCCCAGTTCAACTTACCCAAGGCAACTTCGATGGTCTTGTATCTTTTAGCTTTAATGTTGGTTTGGGAACACTACAGCGCTCAACCCTCCGTCAAAAGGTTCTTCGCGGCGATATTGAAGGTGCGGCAGACGAGTTCTTGAAATACACTAAGGCAGGCGGAAAAGTGTTAAAAGGGTTAGTGACGCGACGCAACGATGAGCGTGCCCTTTTCTTGTCATAGGAATAGAAATGCCATTACAAAAACTACAGTTTAGACCCGGCGTTAACCGCGAAGGCACTACCCTATCTAACGAGGGCGGTTGGTTTGACTGCGACAAAATTCGTTTCCGTTCTGGCTACCCAGAGAAGATTGGTGGTTGGCAACGTGACGGCGGTTCGATTGCTACAACAGAACCCGTTACAACCCTTATATCTACTAGCGGGCTTACGACTGCCGCTACTGTAACGTCTAGTACTGGCTCGTATTGGGGTATTGCTAAGGCTATGTGGAATTGGATTAACCTGACTGGCTACAACCTTTTGGCAGTAGGAACTAACCTCAAGTATTACATCCAAAACTCTTCTGGCGGTGCGTATAACGACGTAACTCCTATACGTTTAACAAGTACAGGCGTAGCCAACGCTTTTACTACAACAAATGCTTCAACAAGTGTCATAGTTAATGACCCCGGACATGGGGCGCAGGTAGGGGATTTTGTAAACATCACTAGTGTGTCTGGTACTGTTAATGGCATACCCGCTACCGATTTAACTGGTGAGTTTCAAATTGTTACCTATGTAAGTTCTAGCCAGTACACAGTCACTGCAAAGAGTGCGGCAACATCCGGTAGCACATCTGCTGTTACCGCTACATTTAATTATCAATTAACTACGGGTAATACAACTTTTACTTATGGTACGGGTTGGGGTGTTGGCGGTTGGGGTGGCTCTAGCGGACCTTCGGCTTCATCTACGATAAATGGTGGTACGGCAGTTACTGCTAGTTCAACAACTGCAATCACGCTTGCATCTACTACAAGTTTTAACAATGGTGCAGCGTCCATGACGACTTCTACCATCTCGGCTACGGGTGTGTTGACTGTCGGAACACTTGCCTCTGGAACTATTTACGTTGGCATGGTTGTTACTGGCACAGGTGTTGCCGCAGGTACATACATTCTTTCTAACGTGTCTGGTACAGGTACGGGTTCTATTTGGAATACTAATACAACCACTGCGGTAGCCTCTACAACCATCACGGGCGCTGGCGGAGTTGTGTTTATTGGAATTGAAACTATTACATACACAACGGTTAGCGGAAGCACGCTTGCTGGAACTATTACCCGTGGCGTAAGCAATACGCCAGCATCTGCCCATGCTAGTGGTGAATTAGTTTCTCAGTTTCCTTCTACTGCATCAGGATGGGGACTAGCTGCACCAGCGGGTCTTTCTGTGGGTATTCAGTTGCGTTTATGGAGTCAGTCTAACTACGGCGAAGACTTAGTGTTTAACCCGCGTGGCGGCGCTATGTACTACTGGGCAAATAACGGAAGCCCTAACGTCTATGACCGTGGACAAATTGTTAAAGCAAGTACGGCTATAGTTACAAAATCTGGTTCGTTTACACCTGATACAACCTGCCCATCCGTTGCTAACTTTGTGTTGGTATCTGATGCTTCACGTTTCACTTTTGCTTTTGGTTGTAACGACCCAACGGGTGTGTATGCGACGGTAGCCCAAGACCCTTTGCAAGTTCGCTGGTCTGACCAAAACACGCTTGTTACATGGACTCCGTCTATTACCAACCAAGCAGGTGGTATCCGTCTAAGCCACGGTTCTACTATTGTTACTGCAATACAAACACGCCAAGAAATATTGGTAGTAACTGATGCGGCTATCTACTCATTCCAATATCTAGGCGCTCCATATGTTTGGGGTAGTCAAATTCTTGCCGACAACATTTCTATTGTTAGCCCTAATGCAATGCAAGTGGTTAACAACGTCACTTATTGGATGGGGACAGATAAGTTCTATATGTACTCTGGTCGCGTGGAAACACTACCTTGCGCGTTACGTCAGTACATCTATGGCAACATTAACTTGACAGAAGCGTTCCAAGTGCATTGCGGAACTAATGAAGGTTACAACGAAATCTGGTGGTTCTACCCGTCTATTACAGGAACCACTTCTGATGGTGGTAATGGGACAGGGACAGCGGGTACACCCAATAGTTTGATAGACCGCTATGTAATCTATAACCACCTTGAGCGCACTTGGTACTACGGCACATTTAACGGCACAACTGTGCGCCCACGTACTGCTTGGTTGGATAGCCCATTACGTGCCGAACCTATGGCGGCTATTGGATATAACGCTAGTGGTGCTTACACAAATGGTGCTGTTGTGTACCATGAAACTACTGTGGACAACAACGAGACTAGCACGCCCACTGCTATTGATGCCTATGTTCAATCCTCGGATTTTGATATTGGTGACGGTCATAATTTTGGTTTTGTTTGGAGACTTATTCCCGACATCACTTTTGATGGCTCCACCTCAGCAGCGCCCTCCACTAACTTTACAGTAAGACCGCGTCAAAACCCCGGAGCAAATTACGGTTCTTCAGATAATCCCTTTGTAAACAGCGCGCAGTCTTACGCCAGTACAACAACATATAACGTCCAGCAATTTACCCAACAGGTCTATGTGCGGATTCGTGGACGTCAGATGGCATTTAAGATTTCTTCATCAGACCTTGGTACGCAGTGGCAGTTAGGCGCTCCACGTATTGATGTTCGCCCAGATGGTAGGAGATAAGCATGGCAAATAAAGGTGTAATAGCTCCACGACTCCCAGCCGCTCCTGTTGAATACGACCGCGTATATATGGATGCACTTACTAGTATTTTGCGTCAATACTTTAATGGCTTAGATAACCCCGGACCAATACTTGCATCAACACAAAGACGACCCGCAATTGGGTCTACGCCTGCTGTAGTAATCTCAGCTTTAAGTTGTACCGAGCCAAACAACGCTGGAGTCTCTGTTATTAGTTTGCCGACAGACGCAGATTTTGCTCTTTTGCGCTCAGGTGATATTTACTACGATACGTCTGGTGGTGTAGCAACAAGTTACCCATTAAGGATTAAGGCATGATAAACTCGATTAACCCCCCATCTACGAGGCAAAAATGAGCCTACAACTTGCTGCCAAACATTTAGCATCCCACGGTCGTGGCAAAGACAAGATGCTCGTCCATATGGACAAAGGCGAAGTAGCCAGCCTTCAAAAAATTGCTATGGCTCATGGTGGGTCTTTAACTATCAATCCGCAAACTGGACTTCCTGAAGCGGGATTCCTTTCCGCTATTTTGCCTATGGTTGCTGGCGCGGGCCTAATGATGATTCCCGGTATGCAAGCATGGGGAGCCGCTGGTATTGTTGGCGCACTGCAAACAGCGCGTACAGGTAGTTTGAAGCAAGGCATTATGGCTGGCCTCGGCGCTTATGGTGGCGCTGGTCTGGCTGGTTCGGCTGGTGCTGCCGGTGCTTCGCAAGTGGGAGTAAATGCAACAAACGCAGGGGCATCGGCTGCTCAGGGGCTAGAGGCTACAGAAGCCGCACGTTCCGCCGCTAATATTGCCGCTCAACAAAGTGCTGTACCTTCTATAGCAGCAACAACTGGAAACGTGGCGGCGGGGGCAACGCCTCTTGCAAGTTCTACTCAAGCTTTTAATGCTGCTACGCAAGGTGGGGTCAATGGGCTTACGATGACTCCCGCAGAATCATTTGGGGCAACAAACCCGACAGCAGGTATCCAACCGGCTCAAGCAGTACAAGCAGCGGGTGGGCCACAATATAACATTGATGGCATGGGGTTAAGTTCTCCCACACCGACACCGACGGCAACACCATCATCTTTTGCAGACATGAACGCCGCCGATCGTGCTTCAGCTATTAGAAGCGGTGCATCGTTTAGTAACGCAGGTGATTTTATTTCTGCAAACCCCAAAACTTCCGTTGCTGCTCTTGGAAGCGTAGCCTACGGTATGAAAAAAGATCCCGCAGCGCCAGCCGCACCAGACAAAGATATGGGTCAGCGGTATTCATACAGCGCGGACAAAACAAACCCATTACCTGCCCCTGACGTACCTTCGTACGATCAAATGTTATACGGAAGTGGTAATTACGGTCGTCAACAAAAGTATTTCAGCCCTTCGTACTCCCCAATTTCTGCTTCTGCGGCTAAAGACCTCTACCATTTTGCTGGTGGTGGACCTGTTGAGCAGATGTCTAACCAAGCCACGTTAGGTGCAAATACCATGTACCCAATGGCAAACATGACTACATCGTCTTTTGCTACGCCCTATCAAGACCCCCGCTCTACTAATATGATGCAAAGCATGGCTCCGTCTGGTGGCGGCACTGTGGACGCTATGTCTGGTGAACCTAACATGCAGGGCACTCGGTTGGCTGGGGGTGGTATTGGACGTTCAGATTTTGACGTACCTGATGATCAACCTGTTGGTCCTTTAGGCTCGTTGCTTCGCGGGTTAAGAACAAAACAACAAGACGCAAACCCCGGGCTTAAATACGCTTACAACCCTGACGATCAGCAGTATGTTCAACAGCAGGCAACAGGAGGACTCTCCGATGCGCACTATAACTTGGGTGGTTATTCTGATGGCGGGCGCTTACTTCGCGGGCCGGGGGATGGCGTATCTGATTCGATACCTGCTGTGATTGGCAAAAAGCAACCCGCTCGTTTAGCCGACGGTGAATTCGTAGTTCCAGCCCGTATTGTTTCTGAGTTGGGCAATGGCTCCACTGAAGCTGGTGCTCGTAAGCTATACGCAATGATGGACAGAATCCAGTCAGCACGTAAGAAGACAGTAGGTAAAGATAAGGTTGCACATAACAGCCGTTCTTCTAAATATTTACCTGCATGAGCGACAACCGCTTAGCCCCAGAATGGGTGGAGAAACGAAACGAGCTACGTGAAAGAGCTTGTTGCGGGGATAGCAACGCTTTGGTATTCCTAAGCACCGTTATGGATGCGGTTGAGATTTGGGACGATCTTGTAGATAAGGACAAAGATGTTAAGGGTGACGACATAAATCGAGTGTTCCTAAACCTAATGTTCTTTATGCCTCAGAATCCGTTCTTTGAACGTAACAAAGGGTACTTGTTGCCCATAATGATGACTTGTATAAACGCTTGGTTAGACTCAAACGACTTGCAGAAATCTCCTGTCAAACGTGATCTTCAAGCTGCGTGGTGGTTAAAACAAATGGGCGTTGAGCTATATGGCTCAGTCGCATTCTTAATGGGTGGCTTTAGCCACATGCGTGAAATCTCACTAGAAGCCCGTACTGTACTGGCGCACGAAGATTTCGCGGATTTCTTACAGGAGCATAACCATGCCTGATTTAGGTAACAGCCAACAACCAGCCGCAGAACAAAAGGCTAGTACAGAACTGCCCGAATGGGCGAAACCGTATGCTAAAGACATACTGGCTAAAGGTCAGGCGTTAACCGACGTCACCCAAAACCCCTATCAACAATACGACCAAGCACGTATTGCAGGGTTTTCCCCAATGCAGCAGCAGGCTATGCAGAACGCCCAAGGCATGACAGTTGCCCCACAAACAGGTGAGGCTACTGCTGGCGCGACTATGGCTGGCATTGGTGGTTTAGGTGTTGCAGGTCAGGCTAACCCTTACGGATTCCAAAACCAAGTCGGTGGGTACATGAACCCCTACTTGCAAATGTCCTTGGCTCCTCAGTTAGCGGAGGCTAATCGTGCGTATGATATTGGTGCTACTAAACAGCAGAGCGCAGCTACGCAAGCCGGTGCGTTTGGCGGTTCCCGTGAAGCAATCATGGCTGCGGAGAATGAACGTAATCGTAATACGGGTCTAAACCAAATTGTCGGTCAAGGCTACAACACTGCATTCAATAACGCTCAACAGCAATACAACCAGAATTTGCAGAATCAACTTGCAGGTTTTGGTTTGATGAACCAAGCATCGTCCAATTTAGGCCAATTAGGTCAAAACCAGTACGGTCAAGAAATGGGTATCAATCAGTTGCAAGCTGGATACGGCGCGCAACAACAAGCCCAAGCACAAAAAGGTTTGGATACTGCGTACCAAGATTTTACCAACCAACAGAACTATCCATACAAACAGTTGGGCTTCATGTCCGACATGATTCGTGGTTTACCACTGGGTCAGCAATCTACTACGCAGATGTATCAGGCTCCTCCTACTGGGCTGCAAGCTGCGGGTTCTTTGGGCTTGACTGCGTATGGACTTAACCAATTAAACAAAGCTGACGGCGGTTCAGTTTACGGGTACGCCGATGGTGGAGAAGTTAAACGCTATAACGGCGCTCATGATGACTCAGTAACAAGTTCGGATAACACCGAAGATATTATTGGTACGCTCAGCTTGAAACAACTACAAGACGCATTTCAAAATGCACAAGCGCGTGGTGACAAGCAAATGGCCATGTTGATTGCTCAACAGATAGAAAAAGTACAAGGGCAAGAAACAAACAAATCTATACAAAATGGTATCGCTGGCGCTATGCCACAGCAAATGGCCGATGGTGTTGTGAACGCTGCTAAGGGTGGCATATTGGCTTTTGATGGTGAAGAAGGCTCACTTGTTGATTCTTCCCAAGGGCTCGGTGCGTTGTTGCCATCTAGAGGTAATCCAACTCAGTACGCTGCACTTACTAACATATACCCACAACTCCTTGCAAATGTGGCTGGGCAAAGACCCAAATACATGACTGATGACGAATACGATACCCGTACAAAAAAAGAAATGGCGTTGTATAGAGAAGCCGCAGGGCCAAGTTCCTACGGCAACATTGGTGATTTAGTTACCAAACTGGGTGAGCAAGGTAAAGAAAACTTATCACAAGGTAAAGGTCTAAGCGCTTTAAGGGCGGCACGTGGTATGTTAAAAGGTAACAATTTCTTGCGTGGCGTAGGCGAAGCCAGCGGAGAGTTTGCCGATGCTTATGCACCTATCCTTAAAGCCGACCAAGACCTCCAACGCTCAATGATTGGCATGAGAATTAACTTGGCCGACGCAGAGCGCAAAGAAAACATTGGCGCATTTACTCAAGCCCGTACCGCAGCAGACGCAGCACGCAAATCTAATGATGCCGCAGAAGCCGCTCGCGGTAAGAAGGCTATGGACGTCGCTAACTTGGCGGCTCGTATGGCGTCTACTGTTAAACCGACTGGCACAGGTGGGGCTGGCGGGGCTGGCAAAGAACCTAAGTTCAACGAAGCTGCGCTTAAATTCAACATTGAAGACATGTTGAACAGAGAGAAACCAAAAGAAGGCGAATCACCGAAAGCGTTTGAGGCTCGTATTAAAGCTGCTGCTGTTGCCAAAACTGCAACACAAATTAAGAACGATCCGCAACTTAAAGCTGCGGTTGATACATTCCGTACCTCTGCAACTTCGGACACTGAGGTTGAGAAAGTAGTTAAGAGTTCTAAGTTTTCTGATCCAGATTGGACAAGGGCGTACGAAAACGGAGATACTCAAGGCATGGCTAAAGCAGAAGACGCACTTGCTGCTAATATACGGAGTCGTCAAACTGCTACAAACCCAACAAAACCGGGTGGTGGCGGTGGAGGTTCTAACATAATCAATCTCGATAACCAACGATAAGGCGCGCCATGCCTATTTATGAGTACAAAGGCCAGCAGTATGAAATGGCTACCGAAGACCCTGCTGCGGCTAAAGCCAAGATATTAGGTTATCTAGAAAAACAATCTGCCCCTGCTGAGGAAAAACCAGCGCCCGCCGAAAGAAAATTAGGGCTTTCATCTGCGTTGGCTAAGGATGATTCGTTTTCATCAATGCTATCCCGCGACAATAGCGGTATTCGTGCGCCTATTACTGCCGAAGATTACCTAAAAATTAAAAAAGAAAAAGAACAAAGTGTCTTAGAAAAAACGCCGCTTCCACCTATTGCCTCTACGGAAGATAAACTTTTAAACCCTCAGTTTGTTAGCGCAGTAGAAGCACACCTTAATGCACTGCCCGCAGAAGAACGCGCTGGAGCATTAGCAAAACTAGCCGAATCTCCCACTGTTTATGGCCGCGCGGCTAAAGTAGTCGCTGGTAGGTATGAAGCGCTTGATAAAAATGTAAGCCCTACTCTGTCTAAATTTGATCCTCGACTTGAAGCGCAGAAACAGCGCTTTATGGAGCAAGGTAGATCGGAAGAAGACGCCACCCGCGATGCTATGGGGCAGTCTACAGGAAATTTAAAGCGCGATTACCAGCAAATGACACGCGATGTGGTTGGAGAAAAAGCTGGGTTTTATGCTGCGGAACGCGCTAAAGAACTTGAAAACGCCGACTTCTTGGACCGAGTTGGTGCTGGAGTTCGTTCACAATATACAAAATCGGGTCTAGGTTTATTAAGTGCTTACGCTGACTTAACTGGCGACAAACAGTTCAGTAAAGACTTGATGGGTGCACGCCGCATTGAGGATGCTCGTGAAGGTGCTATCCCACAGGGTAAGAGTATTTTTGAGAAGTCGGCTCAGGGAGCGATGACTAGTTTGGCTTCCCAAGCGCCATTCATAGCCATGACTGCAATGACTGGAGGCTCAGCGCCTTTATTAGCCCAAGCAGCCATCCAACAATTTGGCGACTCTTATAGCGAAGGCCGTTCCGCTGGTTTATCTGGTCAAGCTGCCGCTACGCGAGCAGTGGCTATGGCTACTGCCGAGGTGTTCTTTGAGCGTTTCGGTATGACTAAAGCCCTTGCAGGGTTGAAAGCGCACATTGCTAAGTATGGTGTAGATAGTGTTCCAAAGTATTTAGCCAGAGCTATTGCTACAGAAATTCCACCTGAATTAGCTACCACTGCTACGCAATACCTTACTGATATGGCCCCCAAGATTGGCCTCAATAAGAACCCAAGCCTTGCCGACTTCTACAAACAGATGGAAGAAACTGTACGCCAAACAGTGTTACAGGCGGGTGTTACTGCTGGCGGAACTGTTGCCCTTACTAAAGGCGCTCAAAAAGCAGGTGAAGCACTATCTAAGATTGGTGCCCCCCGTGAAGGCGCATATCAACGTGACTCAAGTTACGAAGGCTTGTCTGAACTAATTGCTAGGCAAAAAGGATTCTTGACTCCGCAAGATCAGCAACAGCGCCAGCGACAACAAGAAGAACAGCAACAAGAACAAGCCGCGCCACCTGATACTAGCCTAGGTGAATTAGGAGAAGTGCGCCCAAGCACAGACTTACAACAGCCAGCACCACTTGCCGTAGCACCAGAAGCAAGGGAAGCTACGATTGCTCAGTTAGCCACAGAGATTGCCGAGACACAAGGCGTCCCTGATGAAGACGCACGTCGTATGGCTGAGGCTAGGATTACTGCGCAAGAGCAACAACAAAAGCGCGACACCGCCAAACTTGCAGCTAAACCACAAGACGACAGAATCAGAGCCAGAGCGCAGGAGTTACTGTCAGAAGGCTATGTGCAAGACGCTCAAGAAGCTATTGATACAGCAAAAACTCAAATACAAGACGAAGATGAAGCCGATGCGCTTGCCGAAAGTGAAGCTAAAGGAGAAACAAATGTTGGACAACCTAACGCAGCCCCAAGTGGAACAAGCGCTAAAGTGGCTGGCGCAACCAATAAAGAACCCACCGCCACAGGAGTTGGAGGAGGTGAACGACCTAGAGTGGTTCCTACTAAACCGGATGCTACTAGCGCTAATGGAAGAGAAACTCCAAAGCCCGCTACAGTAAGTTACGAAGGGCAAGATTACCTAGATACACCCCGTATTCGTTCGCTGATTAAAAAAGCCGACAACATTAACAAGGCTGTGCCGTCTGTACCTGAGGGTATGACTCGTTTGTGGCGTGGTAACCGTCCCGGTGAAGTTGGTCAAAACCCATCGTTTACTAATTCTTTAGTCGGTATTGCGCTCCCATTTAATGAGTCATATGGCGGCGATCTATCCTATGTGGATGTGCCAACTGCAGACTTAAGTAAGTACGAATCTGTTGGGGCAGTAGCAAAAGGCGCTGAGTTTAGAGTTACTCCAGAGATTGCCGCCACTGCGCAAGTAGTCCCAGCTAAAAAGCGTGGGCCAAAAGGTCCTCGGTTAGCCGCAGAAGAAAAAGAAAAGAAGGCGGTAGAGAAGAAAGCCACCGATGCTTTGATTGGCAGAGCACGCCGTGCGCTTACTAGTATTACAAAACTATTTGAGGAACTGCCTAAGCAGTTAGCCGAAGGTAAAACTAATGAGGCTGCTGCGCGTGCAAAGATAACTACTGAAGTTACAAAGCTACTTAAAAACCAACAAGAGCTACGCGATGCTGGGTTGGCCGGTTCAGCAGAAGGCAAGCGCATCAAAAAGTTTTTAGAAGCCAACGCACGCGAAGTTTCAGCCGTACAAGCCAACTTAGCCGCTCAAGAAGAAAGCTTAACCGCTCAAGAATCTGGTGAAGAGGAAACTGGTGCATCTTCAACAATCAACAAAGAACCCGCCGACGAAAGAATAAGTAAGTTCACAACTGGCGCTCAAGCTGTAACGCATGTCATCAAGACAGGCTCGCCATTCCAAGCTCGGTTGGCTAAGCGCCTTCGCAGTTTTGTGCAGGGTGTTAAGTTTGTTGTACTGGAAGAAGGTCAAGAAATACCTGAGCAACTCAAGACTCCTAGAAATGCTAAGGCATGGGATCGTTCGATTGCGCTCTATATTGAGAACTACAAGACAGGTGACCGCGTTATCTATGTGCGTGGCGCGTCATTTGGCAATTCTCAAGGTATCAACAACATCACTATCTTGCATGAACTCTTGCACGCTGCGACTAACCGCAAGTTGGCTATTGCATTTGAGTACATCAAAAAGGGTGTCTACCTAAACACTCCGGCAGTTAGAGCAGCGCAAGATTTAATCCGCATCATGAACAGTGCGGCTCGTACATACGAAGACCTAGCTAAGCAGAAGAAGTTGTCGATGGATATGGTTGCGCTTCGCTATGACGGAGACATCTTCAACGACCCCCGTGAGTTTGTGTCCTATGGTTTAACCGACCCACAGATGCAGAACTTCTTGATGCAAGCGCACGGCTACGAGGCAGACATGCCATTCTTTACTCGGTTTGTTTCTGCACTGCGTGATCTGCTTGGTATGAAAGATACCGACATCAACGCACTGACCGACCTCATTGTCGCAACCGACAACATTTTGAAAGCGCGTGTCCCCGGAGTTCAAATAAACGGCCAGTCCGTCAGTAGCATGTTTGGATTTGGCAAAGGTAAGGATACGGAAGCTGACAGTACGTTTTCTATCAGTGGAGAAACAGTAAGTGCTAAACCAAGTGCTAACGTCCAACGTCTTGCAAAAATGCTTGGTACTAAGTTATATGGCACACCCGAAGACATTACTACGGTATCGGTCAAAGAGCTGTTTCAAAACTCTTTTGATGCTATTAAAGAAGCTATTGAAAACGGTCAGGTTAAAAACGGTAAGGTTGCAATTAAGTTAGATAAAGATAAACGGACTATCAACATTACTGACAACGGCCTCGGTATGCCCACTAGTGTGATGGGTAATCAGTTCTTGCAGATTGCTGGTACTGTAAAAGGTACATCCCGTGCGTCAGGTGGTCTTGGTGTTGCCAAGATGTTGTTCTTGTTTGAGAACAAAAAATTAGAAGTTGTTTCTTTACGCGATGGCAAACTGTCTCGATTGATTACTACGGGCGACGAATTAAAAGCTGCTATGGCGGCAAACCCAGCTACTCTTTTAGAACAACTAAAAGATTTTCTTTCCCCGGAAGACATTCAAATTATTGCGCCCGCAATACAGGCAGCTATTACTCGTATGCGGGAAAATGGAGAAGTTGTACCCGAAATAAAAATTGAAACTTCTTCTGATTCAAAAGAGATTGAAAAATACAAAAACATATTCCCTGATGGGCATGGCACGTCTGTAACTGTTCAGATTCCTGAGACGTATGTTGACTCTTCCAGTGGCGACGAAAAGGATATTAAATTCCCCATTTCAGCTCATTACTATCCTGTGTTGGGGAAAAGCCCTTTATTTGACGACATAGAAGTTACGTTTGATAGAGGCTATGGTCCAGATAAATTATCTCTTGGTAAAAATTTTCCAATTGATGATTTCACACCTTTTGCAAATGTAAATTTTGCTTGGGGCACTGCGCGTGTCTATGTATCTAAAAAGATAGAAAGAAATTATGGTGATAACACCCATGTACTATCTAATGGTTTATGGCAGTTTGATAGAACTATTTCAGATCGTCCCGGATTTGGTGGTAAGGCAATTCAACGCGATTTTTATATTGATGTATCTCCTTCTCCAGACGTTAAGCCTGAAGATGCTGGCTATCCGTTTGAATTAAACCGCCAAGGATTTTCAAAACAAGCCAATTCCGACTTTGAAAAAATCTTTAATTACATCACTGCAATCTATAGCCAACTAGATTTGGCCGCAGGTATTAAAAACTTTGGCACAGTTCAGTATGTCAATCTAGACGGTAGCCTGACTACCGCAGAAATCCTTGAACCTAAAACGCCAGTATCTGATAACGCTTTTACTCTGATTAAACCCGGAGATAGCGTAGAAGTTCGTGAAGGAATTTTGTATGTCAACAATAGAAAGTTGCCGGAGCTTACTGCCGATGACTTGAAGAATACTGCGGTGCGCATTGATGAGTTGACTATTCCACAGAAAGATATCAACCCAAAGAAGGTCATGATTCATGACAACACTCGGTTCGAGATAGACGATAAAGTTTTAACGCAGCAGGGCTGGGATGTAGTAGTAATAGACAACGCATGGGTCGCTGTTAAAAACGGTAAAAAATACACTGAACCCGGTACGATGGAAGAGTTAGTAGCTCAGATGGAAGCTGACGGGGCAATAAAAACCGAATCTCTTTCTGACCGTGCTCGTGAAAAGTTTGGCGCTCGGTACGACAAATATCTTGCTGAGATAGGCCAAACATTCCAATTACTTCGTGGTGCTCTAGTAGCCGGTGGCCGTGGCGAATATGGTGATTTAGCAAGCCAAGCAATCGGTACAAGTATTGACAACGAGTATTACGGTGTTAGTATCATGGTCCCATTCAAGGGTATGTTCATCAATCCGACGACGACCGACATGCGCGGCAGTCCTGAGGAAATTGCCATATCAATGATTGGTACAATGATCCACGAATTGGCTCACTTTAAAGCACGCAATCACGGTGCCGAGTTTGCTAGTGAGATGCAGAGGGTAATGACCTTATTGAAGGTCTACCCTGCTATTGATTTAGACCAAGTCGAGAAAAACTTAACTAAGCATGTCGCTAAGAACAAAGACATTTTTGACTTTTTAGATAAGGAGTTCCGTAGTGGAAATCTCAAACCTCGTGGAAACCGCTTCAAAGACGCTGGTGGGTACCAGCAAATTGAAAATGAAGGCTCTACTGAGTCAGTGGAAGGCACTAGCGGAGCAAGAGAAGGGTGGCGACCCAGCCTATCCCAAATCGCTGGGCCTAGCGATCAGAACGCTGGACAAATCGGCATCGGTGAAGGACTTGATAACGAAGCTCAAGAAGTCGGAGAGGTAGTAAGAAGTCAAAAGGCTATTGAGCGTGAGGCTCAGGTAGTCGGTGAAAAGTTCAATGAGTCCGTAAAGGGCTACGAGTTTGGCAAAGCTGCAACGGCTTTGCAGATGGCACAGGACCCCCGTAAAGTTATACCTGCTTTAGCAGCGTTATGGAAGAGAGCAAACGCGGCGCAACGTAGAGCTTTGGTAGCTGCACCTACTACGGAATTCTTAGCTGATTGGGCTGGCAACAACGTCCCGCAATTAAAGACGGTTTCTAATCTGCTTCAACGCATGAACGGCATGACGCTGCAACTGTTGAGGTCAGCTGGTGAATTAACAAACGAAATTGAGCGGGCATTCCGCGCAGACAAAACTTTGCGGGCTAAGCTCGACAAGATTGCGTTCATGTCTACTTTGATGGAGATTGATCCGTCCAACCCCAACGCAAAAGAACGTAGTCTTAACTTAGACAAGATGTACGCTGAACTTGGCACAGACGGTCAACGCGTATACAAGCGCATCAAGAATCATTTTGAAGTCCTGTCTGAGTACATGTCCCGTTTGTTGGACGATCAGATTACAAACTCCAAGTTGCCGATTGCTGAGCAAGCTAACCTGATGAAAAAAATCAGGGCAATTTACGAGACGGGGTCAAAGATTAGCCCATACTTTCCGTTGGTACGTGAAGGTGATTACTGGCTGTCTATCGGCTCAGGGAAAACCCGTAAGTTTTTTATGTACGAAACGGAAGCTCAGCGCGATGAGGCGATGCAGCAATTTGCAGACGAGCGCGTTAAAAAGAAACCCAACGAAACTACTGAAGAGTTTGAAAAGCGTAGGGCTGAAAACTTAGAAGAACTAATCGGCGACCAAGAGTACAACTTTGGTAACGATATCAGCACTCTGCGCAGAGCCTCTGGTAATACAAGCGTGTTACTTCGTGACATCTTTGTAACGATTGACGGTGCAAGTTTAGGTGACAGTGAGGCCAAAGAACGCTTGAAAGACGCTGTGTATCAGGTGTACCTACAGTCCATGCCTGAGCAAAGTTTCCGTCGGCAGTTTATCCACCGCAAGGGAACAACTGGATTCCGTCCTGACCTCCTGCGTAACGTAGCACACACATCTACAAAGATGGCTACTCAGCTTGCCCGTATTAAGTATGCTCCGCTGTTGCGTAATGCTATATCTGCTGCGCAGGATTCGATTGCTAACCGACCAAGTATGCAACCGTTCGTGACTGAGATGCGGGGCCGGGTTGACTCTTCTCTTTCTCCTGTTAAAGAAGGCGTAGCAGCCAGCATAGTTGGCGGTATCACTAAAGCTTCCTACATCTACTATTTGGGTGGCGCATCTTCTGCTTTGCTACAACCCTTAAGTATTTTCCAGACTGGTCTGCCTGTACTGTCTCGCTACGGCGCGTTCAATGCTACCCGTGAATTGGGTACTATGCTAAAGGTATGGCAGCAGTACGGCGTGTACAAAACCAACAAAGACGGAACTCAATCATGGGTCGCACCTTCCATTGAACACGCTAAGGATTTAACTCCGTTAGAGCGCAAGGCTATACGCGAGATGCTGGCGCGTGATGTGACTACTTCCACTTATGCGAGCGCAGTGTTTGACTATAAGAAGACGCCTACCGAGAACCTAAGCTCGCCTATCACAAACTTTGGCAAAGGTACCGTGGACTTGTTAGTGCTTGGTGGCCTGATGCACTCGACCGAGCGCTTGTCTCGTGAGATCATGTTCATGAGCTCGTTCCGCTTAAACATAAAAGAAGGCAAATCTTTTGAAGAGGCGGTAGACCAAGCAACCTACGATACCAACGAAGCTCTGGGCAACTATGGCGAGTACAACCGACCTACATTCATGAAGGGTTTGGGCGGCAAGTTACTGACGCAGTTCATGATGTATCCGTTGCATGTAACGCTATTCTTGCTCAAAAACTTTAAAGAGATGATTAAGCCGATGGACGGACGCACCCGTGTTGAGGCAGTGCAGAAGTTCTTTGGTACTCTAGGTACGACTTACATCCTCGGCGGCTATGTCGCTTTACCAATGTTTAGCACTATCATGGGCTTGCTTGGCTGGGCATGGGAAGCATTGAAAGATAAAGATTGGCCTGAGGATTTACGGTCTATGAGCTTTGAGTTCTGGTTCCGTACTGTTTGGATGCCTAAGCAACTTGGCGAAACTGAAATTGGTGGTAAGAAGCTGTCCGACATCCTTGAGCGCGGTCCTGTTAACGCATTGACTGGGCTTGATATTTCTGGCCGTACCAGCCTCAACAACTTATGGTTGCGAGACACTAAAGAAGCCAAGACAATCAAAGAAGAGGTCATGAACATGATGCTCGAGAAGTCTGGTGCTGGCGTGAATATGATGGTGTCTATGGCTGAAGGGCTTTCTGCTCTGGCGCATGGGGACACGGCCAAAGGTGTGAAAAAACTATTGCCCGCTGGCTTTAGAAACTTTGTCACTGCAAATGAGTATTGGAAAGAAGGCGCTAAGGACAACAAAGGCACTCGGATTCTGTCCAAGGATGCGTTTACTACTGGTCAAATAATTGGTCAAGCTGTCGGCTTCCGTTCTGATTTACTGGCTAACACGCAATACGTAAACTTCAAGGCGATCGGTATTCAGCAACGCATCCTCAATGAACGTCAGGCATTGCTAAACAATCTTGATCGTGAGTTTAGAAACAAAAACATGAAGAAGTTTGGCACCTACATGAAGGACATGAACGAGTTCAATCGCAAGTTCCCAACGTACCAAATCAGTGGTGACAACCTTTCAGATGCGCTCGAAGGTAATGCCGAGAAACGCGCAAAGGCTTTACGTGGGTTTGAACTCAACGAGAAGAACATGCCTCTACTTGGTAATGCACTTGCTCCGTCTCGTAAAGCGGCTAGGACGGCAGAAGCTAAAGGTCGCGTAGAAAATACAAGAGAAGTCTCTGGCCGACTAGAACGCCCATAAAAAATCCCCGCACTAGGCGGGGACAAAGGAGGGATGGAGCTAACATCCTAGACAACTGATAAGTGGATTTTACATTAGGTTCGCCAGACTCGAAGCCCTTTGATACCATCTAGCAACACTACTTTCGTAACAATATCCATCTTTAATCTTTTAGCCACACGGTTTAGTTCTTCCCGTGCGGCCTTCTCGTCTATGCAGGGTACAAAGAAGCTGTACCCTTTGCGGAACTTCTTCCACTCAATCTGATACGACACTGTCTCGATTTGCATCTGCGGTCAATGTATCAAGTTGTAGATATTCAGACTTACCCGCGTCAAACTTTAATGTCCGTACGACTGGTGACGACAACTTCATACCCTTAGACATACGCTTGTTGACGGTTTCCAATAGGATTTGCTGGTCGGTCATGGTTTTAAGCAGGCTCTTGTAGTTGATCTGCTGTTTAACGCAGAACTCTTTGAACTGCTTTGCAGCTACATATAGATGTTTGGTATCTGGCTCGTAGCGTATTAGTAACTCTCCACGCGGTTCCATACCCGGCATTGCCTGCATGTTTGTCCGTGCATCAACTTCACCGTTAACCACCAATGTGTTCATTGCTAAGTGAGCGTTCACAAACTCGCCAAGGGCTGTAACTGGAGAATCTGTCGGTGGCTTAACGTCAAGGCGCATCTCAGACAACATGCTTTTCATCCACTTATAGATTTCTTTCATGTCATAGTTATGCAGACCAAGTTCTTTGGCTATTAAACCGCCAGTAATGATGGTGGCGCATACGGCTGACCAAAAACGTTCGCGTGATGTGAACTGGACTTCTTTGTCAATCTTGGCTTGAATCTGTTTATATGTATTCTTGGCTTCTTCAAGGTTGTTAACTAACCAAGTAATGTAGATTTCCCCTGCGTGGCCGTAGTTCTCGTTGAGTTGATGGTCAAACATCTCCTTGCCGTAAGCCATACCAATCACGTCGTTAGGCTCAATCTTGTACTCTAGTAGACGCACTGACTCACCATCCGGAGCGTTCTTTAACATCAGTAGCTTTTCATGGAAGCTGGCGTTAGCCGATGCCAGAGTCATGTTCTGCCAAGAAGTATTGTTAACGCGCAGTGCATTCTCTGAACCTTTAACTCGGTGTTTGCCTCGACCTTGACTGATGCCGTATGCCAAGTCGGAAAACTCCTTGGGTAGCATGTTGGTAATCTCGTCAATCGTGTTGGGCAGGTTGTTCATCACACCCAGTTGTTGCATCTTGGCGTTGAGCGTATCTTTCTCAATCGCCATCATTTCGTACGGCATTCCGTACACGCTGTTGCACATGCGCAGAATCGTTGATTTTCCTGATCCAGCCTGCTCGTAGATTACGTTAATGATTGCACCCTTTAAGCCAGTGAACTTGAACAATGGGGCACCGAATGCCGTAAGAGCGGCAAACGCATGGGGCTCCATGCCCGGTTTTGCATACAGATTAAATACTTCTTTCCACTTCTCCATGTCGCCTTTGGTGTGAATCTTTTCTGCGAAGAAGTCTGTTGTTGATGACGGCGGGCTATAGAACGTCCCGTCTTTGGTGATCTCTTTGTCACCCATAATAAATTTGCTGTCTCCATCTACCCATCCGAATTGTGTTCTCATTAGCTCTGCTTTCTTTGTGTACTGTAAGTTTTTGACTGATGTAACGACATACGTAGCAAGGTTTTCATACTGCTTGTGGTGTGCCATCACTCCCTGTTGTGCAAGATGCTTGCGCAGCTCGTCTTTAGAAGATATAGCTGCTGTCGTAATAGCAAACTCTTTCATACCGTCGTGCGGTAGGTGATGCCTAAACAGCGCCATCTCTCCTAACTCTTTGTCCCGCATCCGCTTAATCACATACAGATCATGTTCATAGACTAGCTTTGGCTCGCCCTCTTCATCATCTTGTTGTGGTCTGACGTAGATGCCACCTTTTTTCCCACGAAAAAATGGGAATGGGTACTCAGGTATTTGGTGCTTGACTACACCTTGTTTGGTTTCAACTTCAACTTCGTTATCTTCTTCGGTGGCTTGCTCAATCTCCACACCTAAAACAATAGGTGACTTGAACTTACCTCGGTGTGGGCAACCCTCACAACCTCCGGGATTTCGCTCCTCAAATGTGTCGCAGTGGTGTGGCCCACCGTTCTTTCTTATATTCTTTAGTTTCTGGTTAACCTCTGCGGGGTCATACTCGGGATGCTTCTCTGACATTTTGTGGGCGGCTTTGTCTCCATCTACGCAGAAAGCGGGAATAGATAACGCAGACATCCACAGTGGTTCGCTAAGTTCTTCTTGATTCTCATAGCAGTAATTGAGTTGGGCGCAACCCTTCTCGCCTAGCATCATGATTGTCTTGAACTTCTTAACCTTGTTACCCAGTAATGCTTCCATCATTGGGCTCATCGCTCTCGGTACAAAGTCAGGCTGTTCTTGCTCAGGCGCATCTGCACCGAGTAATTCTTTGTAGGCTTCGTACGATAGAGGCTTCGTGTGCTCGTTCCAAACTGTGACGGATTTAGGGTCATCTTTGTTCTTGAAATTAGCCGAGTGCATCGGGCGCAAGATACGTGAGGCTTCGAAGACGTGTGGGTCAACGATTAGTCCATGCTCTTTACACAATGCTTTTAGTCGCTTAGCTAACGGCGTCCACTCTTGACGAGTAACCGTGCGGTCGAGCAACCAGTAGGCGTGAATTCCGTTGCCAGAGTTCACCAGTATGGGTCTATGCAGTCCAGCGGTTTTGCAAAACTTTTGTAATTCTGCTAGTCCAGTCTGTTGATCTAGATAGCCCTCAATAATCCCTTTGGAGTTAGGTACGCCCTTGGTGGGGCCGCAATCAATATCCATCCACAATGCGCGGAAGTATTGAGCGTTACCGTGAGTCCTGTCGTTCGCTGGTCCAAATTTAGCGCATCCGAAAAACGCGTCAATCTTCTTACCTACAAACTCTTGAATTATTTCTTCAGCTTCTTCTCTAGTATCTACAAATCTTTGATCTGGAAACGTGCCACCCCCGAATACACAGTACCGTCCCTCCGTTGGGAGCACTGCATTGAGTAGGTCAAACATTATTGGTGCTTCAAAATCGTGATGTATTCTTTGATGGGCTCAACCATTCGACTGTTTGGAATTACCCGCCCTTCGAACCAGTTGTAAACCGTCTGACGACTGACGTCGAATCTCTCCGCAATAGAAGAAACGCTAACGCCAGTCTTTATACAAATACGTCCCAAAGCTACACCTATATGTTTTCCGTCAGCGGATTTATTCGCCAACATCAAATTTAAGCTGTAGCCTGACACGCTTATTCCTCGTCAGTCCAAGCGGCAACTACAGAGTCCAAACTTTTCTTGACTGTAGGTGCGGGTGCTTCGGCTTTCTTAGACTCGCGCTTCTTTGGTTCCTCGACTGCATCGTCATCAGTCACAGGAATTGCTTTGACCACGGGTTTAGGAGCAGGTGCTTCTAACTTAGGTCTGCCAGCAACGTCGGCTTGGTATGGTGTCATAACTACCATCTTCTGCACTTCGGGCTTGGCCGCAACTTTGCTAGTCACTGCGTACTCACCCTTGTTGATGAAGCGAGTCGGCGTGAACAGAATAGACTGGTTGTCGTTGTCTTCGTTGAAGCTCAACTGTGTAACGACGTAGTCCAAGCTCTTGCCGTTGTTAGCCAAATACTTGGTGTAGCTCTCGAATGGGTGGGTGTTGTCGCCAACGCTTTCACCAAACAAAGATTTAGATGCCAAGTTCATTTGATAAACCTCACCCTCGAGTGAAGAACCAAAGTCCTCTTCTAACACTACGGCAATACGACGTGAGTAACGGCAAGCCTTAGAGTTACCTTGGCCTGAGCCCTTGATGTTTTGTTGGCATGAATCGCAACGCTCTGCTTGTGGACTCGCTGAACTTTCATCAGGTGACTGACCATTGTTTGAGAAACAGTCTGGTGCAGATGGCTCTACCTCGGGTGTCCACTGCTTAGCGTAGAAGATACGACCAACTTTAGGAGATGCACTCACAACGATAACATTAAGGTTACCCTTGACCTTGCCCATCTCTTCACCACCAACCGTCTTACGGAAGATTCCGTTCTTCGGTACGATGCGCTTGACGCCAGCGGTTTTACGGCCAGCTAATTGTTTTGTAAGCTCGCTGACTCCTGCTGTTTGCAAAAAGTCTGGGAGGTCTTGGTTTAAAAGTGTTAAGTCACTCATCTCATTTTTCCTTTGAACGTCTAACTACCACGGTAAATTCGTTTTCGACATTAAGTCCTTTCGGGTAAATGTCTGGATTCTCTGCAAGAAACTCTTTCATGTGTGTCTGATGAAGTCTCTTCTCTAACAGGCCATAGTCGCCAACTTCTTCAATGAAGGCGTACATAGAATCCCAATCGTTAGTCCAGTACCGTGACTTAACTGTACGAACGATCGTGCCATGTGGGGTGCGTATGCTATCAGCGCCTTGCTCTTTGCAAGTGTCTAGCATCTGTTGTTCGAGCACTTCGAGTTGTTCTTCTAACTCTGCGTGGTCGGCTTTGTATTTTGCGGTGAGGTTGTCACGCGCATCACGAATCTTTATGTAGATCATCGTAAGTTTGTCTAGGGATATGTCGGGTCGGACGGGGGTGACTTCGTCCTGAACTTCTGCGTCCATCGTTAGCTCCATTTTGTTTTTGGTTGGTCAGTATATCACAACATTTGACATTGTCAAGTACTTTCAGAAATAATTTCTTGTTTGTACAGGTCAATGATCTCGCTGTGGTTTGCTACGTTACCCCGTAGTAGGGAATACATCCTTCGCTCAACTTGACTACCACTGAGGTGGACGATAGTCATTGCATTAACTTGACCGGGTCTGTCAATGCGAGCGTTGGCTTGGAGGTATGTTTCTACACTAGTACACGGAGCGTACCAGATGATTGTGTCGGCGGCAGTTAGGGTTAGTCCGTGAGATGCGGCCTGAGGCTGGATGATTAGAACCTTTGGTTGCGAGTTGTTTTGGAAGTGCGTAACTATGTCGGAACGTCTATTGACAGAGACATTCCCATTGATAATTTCATTGGTTATGCCGTGCTTAGTTAGATACTTTTGTAGCAATTCAATCGTATGCGTAAAGGGTACGAACACCAATACTTTATTGCTAGTCTCATCTATAACCTCATGCACCACCTTGAGTCGGCTTGATACATCAAACTCTAAGACTTCACCCGTGTCGGTATAGACCGCGCCGCCTGAGATTTGTAATAGCTTGTTGATTTTTACGGCAGCATTGACTGCGGAGATTTCTTCCCCGTCGGCCTCAATCAGCATCTCTTGCTTTAGCTTTTTGTAATACACCAACTGTTGCGGGGTTAGTGGGGCATCACGGTCAATGAATGTCACAGGCGGTAGGTCTAGGCAATCCTTCTTCTCAAACCTGATCGCGGGTTGTAGAGCTTTATGCACGATTTGCTTAGCCACGGGGCGTGGTATCCACCGATACTCGCTAACCTTCTCCATAACTAAATCTTTAAACTGCGATACAAATATAGGCACAGCCGTTGGGTTGACTAGCTTTGCCAATCCGAAAGCATCCACAGGAGATTGAGCCGCTGGTGTTCCGGTCAACATCCATAAACCCTTGACGACTTTCATTACGTCACGCAGGTCTTTCCACCGCACAGTCTTATTGTTCTTGTAGGCTGACGCCTCGTCTACGACAACTAAGTCAAAGCCACCATCCATAACTTCTTTTTTAACTATGCCTACACCGTCGAAGTTGATGATGACGAACTCGTTGCCCGCATTAACAATCTCTTTACGCTTTTTGGCTGAGCCATAAGCAATCGACACGGTGCGATGAATGGCAAACTTGAACAAGTCTTGTTGCCATGCGGACTTCATGATTGACAGCGGGCAAATCACTAACACTCGCTTCACTAACCCTAACTGCATGAGGTAATCAACTGCCCATATAACTGATGCCGTTTTACCTGTGCCCTGCTCGTTGAAGCAGAACGCTTTGCGGTTATTAACTAAAAACTCTGATGTTGTCTTCTGATGATCGAACGGGGTGAACCCGTGAGGACGGGGCCACTCATACTCTGATAATTTCATTTTTTCTTTCGCTCTCTCGTGCTTACTTCTGATACAACTTTGTGGTTTGACCCACGCTTGAATGAGCGGTTAACAGATGCGCTCTCTAAGCGCACACCGTTTTTGTTTGACCCACCTTTTGATAGTGCCATACGATGCGCGACATCTTTACCTTCTCTAACATCTGCACGACCATCTTTATCACGGTCAGGGTTCTTCTTGTCAATGTTTTCTCTAGCACGCTGACGCTCTAAGCGTTCGTCGGATTCGCCTCGAGCAACTTGTTGTTGGTATTCTTTTTTATATGGACGGGGTTTGTTCACGTATGGCATGGTTAGTTCCTGTTGTATTCGCATGATTTCACTGCACAGAACTTGCACAGCGGGCCTTGTATGGGGTTCCATACTCCATTGTCCAACGCCGCCTCAATTCTTGCAACGTCTCGTGCTGGTTTCTCTATGTACTTATCTAGCATCTCTCTGTGGTGCTCGGCACGAACGAACTCTTTAGATACGGTGAAGATCAAAGCAGACTTCACTCGCCCGATCTCCGGAAACTTGGCGAAAAGCCCACAGGCCACCAAATCCAATTGCTTTACGTCCGCATATCTCGCACTCTTGCTTGTCTTGTAGTCCGCTGAGTGCGCTAGACCCTTCTTCCGATTGATAACTACCAAGTCGGCTATCCCATGCCACCAAACATTCGGTGCATTGAATTCGCAAGACTCCAAGTTCTTGGTCAGTCCCAGTTTCACTTCGCATAACTTCTCTCCTTCAATTCTGTTGAGGGCATCCAGTGTGTCCTTCATATACTCGAACGCGGGCGGTATAGGTTTACCGTCCTTGATGTATTCCTCTGCCACAGTATGTGCAGTTTTGCCGTACAACGTAGCTGTTGTGTCAGGCTCAACAATGTCTTTAAGTATCTTGGTGTGGTGATACTTGCGCGGGCACTGCTGAAATGTCTTTAAGCTACTGAACGACCAAACAATATTCATCTTTTATCCTTGTATCTATCCCACAACTCTAACGCTAACTTGCGCCATAGGGCTCGAGCTTCTTTGTGTTCAGCACATCTTGGGCAGTCATGTGGCTCGTACATAGCACGCACCATCTCTTGCTTTACTTTACTTCTACGCTCAATCTCGTTGAAGGCTTCGTCTTCGGGTGTCATCGATTGCTCCTAAAAAATAAATCAATACGTGACTTAGCCATGTCGTACAGCACAGGAAGCGTTATGCTCTTCAACCTTTTCTTTACCGAAACACATGAATTAACCATGTGTTGCACATCCTTGCTAAACGCAACGCGCTCTAACTCAACGCGGTCTTGGCATTTAAACCTAACAAAGTACAAAGGGTCACCTCGGGTTATTGTTATCGGTTTCCTGTAGTCTTTGGGCACGAAAGAAAAATCAACAGGGCGAATCCATTTACCAATATCAAAAGATGCGGGTAGAAGATGTGTATTTTCTATGGAGGGTGAATTCAACAAGAAGACAGGTAATACTTCCATCTCCAAAGATTCTTTTGCGTAGAACAAATAAGTTGGGGGTAGCCCTACTGTTTTATCTTCTCTGATATGGCTAAATGCTTCGTAATAAGTTTGGTCCCATCCGTAACCAGTAAGAGTAATACTAGCTGAACCATCTTTGTTTTCACCGATATCAATTACTCCACTCATAGGGGCAGTGATAACAAATGTATTTCTGTAAAACGCTTGTGTAGCGGGGCACTGCAAAAACACATGGTCTTTGTATGCCGTGGCTATTTCTTTGGCTAGAGACTTTGGTTCACCAAACAAAATATCTGCTTCAAACAACTCTTCTCCTTCTTTGCTTTGAGTTGTTGTTGGAGTCCAATAAACAGTAGTCATGTGTTCTTATCCTTTAATTTGGCTTCAACTTCAAGAATCAAATCCCAACTACCTAATTTCATTTCTGAAAGTTCTATCATTTCTCCGTTTGACAACCCAACCCAAGGCTTCTTGTAGTCTTGGATGTCATCATCTTCTTCTGCTTTTAATTCGTACTCTATTTCTATGCGACTAGTCATGCTTGTCCCCTTGCTCTGATTGCTTTGGCGTATCCATCAAGTATTGTTGCTGTGTAATTTTGAAGCCATACATCGCTTTTAAGTCCGCTCAAATCTGTTAACTCAAACAACTTTGCACACGCCTCACGCTCAAGAGCAACTGCTACATCAACTGCTTTCTCAGCCGCTTTCATTGCGGCATCAGTTAATCGCTCACGCTCTTTCTCTGCTACCAGTTTGGCAAAAGTTTCAAGTTCTTTTTTATGAAAGTCAATTACAGGACCACGAATACCCACTTGTTTAGCCATCTCAATGATTTCATCTTCTTTAGTCATCTTCTGTTTCTCCCCACATTGCTTCGTCAATTAACTGACGCTTTACTAACTCTAATACGCCAATCACAGTAGATGTGTATAGCGTCTCGTCATACTTGTGTAGCACTTCTAGCAGTTCCTCTGCCAAACCACCCGCAATTTGTCCTTGGTTAAGAATCATGTTTACCCTCCGTGCGCTACTGCGCTATCTGCGTAGTCGGCTTTCTTCTGATACTTCGGCTCGTGTACCGACAAGAAGAAACATGTGTCACCTTCAAATCGTACTGTGTCGCCACGATAAGTCCATGCCCACTTTGGTATCCCTATACCTTGCGTAATAAATGCAAAGCCCTTAGCAGTTAGTGTCCACTCACCATCTACCCTAGTTCTACTAGCCAAACCCCAGTAGCGTAGCTTTTGAAAGTTAGTCCATTGTGTTCTTGTGATACGCAAAGCACGCAAACTAACAGGGCCACCGCCCGCAGAGAATAGTTCGTACAACCCATGCGCCAAACCTTTGTTGAACACATGCCGATACTCAACCATCTTCGCGTCGCAATGAGGGCAACGCTTCTTAACACTCGCCGTAGCTTTTTCCATATCCCGCCTCACAGTTTAAAGGTAACTCTTGTGCCCACTTGGGGCGTAGCCGCATACATAACTCTACGTATTCCACAGCAGTCGCAACTTCCTGCTCCGGGACAATCAGTGCAATCGCATCATGCACTGTCATTACTACTTTATATTTCTTAGCAACCATGAGCATTTGCTCACCGATGATGATTCGGGCTAGTGCTTGGCAGACGTTCTCGATTAACTTACCGCCATAGATTCGGTTGGGTATAACTGCTTTGCCCTTCTTGGTGTCGTATACAAGTTCGGCCTTCTCGCTGTCCTCAGCCTGATACATACGTAAGTTGGGGTATCGAATATATAACTCGTTGGGTAGGTATACGCCTTGCTTGCCGTGAATCTGCAAAACACCGCCCCGACCTAGCTGAGTCATTTGCCCTTGGAGTATGGCTTTGAGCGCATAGCCCGCATCTTTCCATAGTTGAGTAATTTTCGGATATGTATTTCGGTACGTATTGATAATTCGCTGTGCTTCTTCAGCCTCAACCGTAACACCAAAATTTTTAAGTTGCGCTTGAAACTTTGTCGCCCCCATGCCGTAGCCCGCTCCAAGAATCGTCGTTTTACCGACAAAGCGCTCGTCCTTTGTAATCTCTTCGATTCTCTTGCCATAAATAGCCGATGCCATGATTTTGTATACGTCTTCGCCATCTTCAAATGCCTTTACTAAGTCGTCTTGCCCCGCTAACCATGCGAGTGTGCGGGCTTCAATCTGTGATGAATCTGAGTCAATCATCATGTAGCCTTGTGGGGCTCTGATCGCCCTCTTGAGCATTGACCCCCTCGGCAGGTTTTGTAGGTTTAGTTTGTCGTCTCCGCCCCATCGTCCAGTATGTGCCGCGTAATATCTAAGCGGGACGGGCATTGTGCCTCTGTCAGCAATACCAATGAATCGTTCTGTCCGTGTCTCTTCAATCGTAGACTTCATGCCTAGCCTTGCGGTAGCTAATGTTTGTACAACTGGGTTCACATGGTCAAGTAACTCTTTGAACCCCTCGTCCGTCTTAGCGAAGGCATAGGTTTCTTTGCCAGTAGTAGGGCTCTTTTTCATCGGGGGCACAACGCCATTCGCAAAAAGTAACTGGGCAAACTTTGGGTTGCTCATCAAGTCATCTTTATCGTAATGGGCAAGCAACTTAATCTTTGTGGACTGAATCAGGAGTAGGTGCTCGTCAAGCAAGTCCCCATCCAACTCGAGCGTAGGTTCAGTGAACATACGGATGGTTAGGTCAATTAAACGTAACTCCGCTGCGGGGAAGTCGTTACTCATAAGCAAGAATATGGAGTAGGTCAGCTTAACGTCGTTCTTGCAATACTCCCCATAAGTGGCTAGATGCGTAGGAGTAAAGTCCTCACGGCGCAGGCCCTTGGCATCCTCTACCTCTGTGCCCTTTATGCCAACATCGTAGTGCGTAGCTAATACTTTGAGGCTACCGCCCACCTCAGTACCGTGCAATGCACGCCCCATCGAGAGAGTGTCAAGCCAACCCTTGGGTTTGATGCCGTAGACCCAGTTCAAAATTGCCCCATCAAACATTGCGTTGTGGGCTAGGGCAAGAGAATTGTCCCAATCAAATTGGTCTAGGAACTGGTGCATGTCCTCACGGCTTCCGCTAAACCATGCTGGTTCACCATCGTTTACTTGTATTGAAACACCGATAACTTCAAAACGCTGATCCCGCACATACTCCTCAGTGGTCTGCTTGGCGAAACCTAGGTCGGCAGAGTAGTAGGTTTCAAAGTCGATTGTGAGGATGTTCATTTGTATCTGCCGTCCTTGCCTATTGGGGGTTGTATTTGTTGTGGGTCGTATTCGGACTCTTCCCCCATGTTTGCTAATATCGCTTCCAGAATCTTGTTCTCTAAGGATTCTTCGTTAATCACAAGCGTCCAACCGCCAGCTTTGTCGATTTCTCGTAGGTTCTTTTCTTGTAGCGCAGTAGGAACACCCCTACCCGCCTTGGCTTCAACGCCTAAGAAATATCCGTTGTGACACACAAGGAAGTCGGGCACACCGCTATTGCCTAACCCTGTGCCAATCGGCATAGCGTAGTAAGCCCCGTGTGCTTTAAGGATTGCTTTGATTTTGGCCTTGACCTTGGCCTCAGGAGTTTGTGCCATCTAACCCTCGAATTTGTTTTCAAGCGGTCAGTCTAACACAGTGATTTGACTTTGTCAACTACGGACAATAAAAAAGCCACCGATAGGTAGCTAGGATATACCCTAACAATGTTAGGGGGGTTGGGGGGTTGATAGATTACGTGCCCCCCGTCACGCTAAAGGTTCAAGCAGAGTGAAATCTCAAGGGGGACTCTGCTTGAGAAAGACACCGTCACATCTATCGGCTAGGTCATCCTCCAATTTACGATACCCCCTTAGATTAGTTCAGTTTCTCAATGGCTCGGCTGAGATACCACTGTGCCTTCTTCAAGTCTTCCAACTTGTTGCCCTTGTGGTCAGCGCGTGTTATGTATTTCACAACATTGCCAAGGTGATAGCCTAATTCTTTCGCCTCAATGAAGTCGATAGTCTCTATTCCACCTGCTTTGTAATGCGGAGGATGGTTGACCATGTCGGTGTGATGCGTAGAAACAATGTCTCTAGGTGTAGCACTCTGCATACGCTTTTTAGGTTTCGTGTGTTGATGCACTAACTCTTTCATGCGCTCGGGTGTTATCTGCGTGACTGTATCTACTGCGGTAGGTATCTTGGCATCACCCTTCATTTTGTGGACTACCTGATGCACATACTGCGGTATCAGCTTCAGTGCGTCTGCTACCTCTCGTGCTTTCGCAGTCGGGTGCTTAGCAATGTAGGCACGGATTTGTTGTGACTTGTTTGGTTTTGTGGCTGTAGCCATGTGTTAACTCCTGTTGGTTTGTTGTTTAACGAATTCAGTAAGAACTTCTCTCATCTTGGCTTGCTTTGTATACGCATAGTTTGTGTTGAAGTAATCCATCACATCCTTTGGTAGACGCAAGCTCGTGCAATAGAGTGCGGGCTTCTTACCAAGACCCCTACCCTTGCGTTTTGTTATTGGTTTTAACTCTTCAATTCCTGTTGTCATAGCAGTGCATCCTTAAAATCATTCTTAGTAAATTTTCGCTTTATTTTTTCTAACACTTTTGGGTCGGCTCGCTCGAATGGATTCCAGTCGTTTTTTATTATTAGCGAGATGGTTTCGTCTCTCTTCGTCGATTTCCTCTTGCGGGATAGCGACTTCTTTGGTTGTAAATCTGTGTTCGTTTGCACATTCTCTCCTTCGTATATGCCCAAATGTGGGCGATGTTGTTGTTTGCTTTACTAGTGTCCATGCACCGCATGTCGGGCACTTCATCTCCTTCTTATCCTCACTGCGCCCTTAGTCACTCCCCAATCTGTCGCTTGGTTTCTAACTGAGCGTTGCAAAGAATTCATAGCCATTCGCTTTCTGTTGGTCAAGGTTCTATTTCTCTCGTTGTTCATCTCTTTGTCAGGATTAGTGGCTTGCTCGGTTGTTGTGTATTTAGAGGTTTGCAACTTCTTCAGTAGGGCTACGTCATGCTCAGGTGCGTAGTCCCACAGTCGTCTGCTTATCTTCTCTAAATGTTGTGCAACATACGGACGCACTCGTATTTTTAGGGGGACGCCTTCTAGAGGGGTGCGCAGTAGTGGTTCTTCTCTACCAAACACTAAACGCCCCGTAATGCTTTTAAACATTTGCAATGCGTCCAAAAAGCATCCATCATTGCGCCATGTCTTTATCAGACACGCATCCCAGTATTCTTGGTCGGTGCTCATTCTTCCCTCGCTTTTAACATTGCGTCTGCTACCTTGTAAGCAAAATCTACAAGTTCATCAGTTGGATATCTGATGCCTGAGTTTTCTGACAACATCCCTTGCATAGCATGAGTAGCAAAGAAATCACGCAGGGTAATCGCAGAAATCATTTCATGGTCTTTCATCATCACTCCCCAACATAAATATTGCTACACCCACAATCACTACGATTGCACCACCAAGGCACATCAGCATTACCGCCCATGCAATTGTTTCTAGCATAGCCAACTCCATAACCCCACGGCTGTGAGACAAACTATTACTGCTATCCCTGCTAGGGTAGGCAAATCACTCTCTGCTCTATACGGGCCCTCTACTGTTAAGTAAGAGTCCGTGCGCCTGAGTGTTCGTGAATAGATTTCTGTTGTTTGGTTGTTATCTAACATTGTTATGCCCCTTCTGTTAATACTACAAAGATTTCGTCGTTGATACGACACCCTATGTCCGATACAAAGTGCTCGGCTTCAACTAACTTCAACATACCTAGCTTTCCTCGCATCTCTACGGGGAGCGTATTATCATCGTAAAGTTGCACATCTTGTCCAATCTTTACCAAGTATTTACCCTCATCCTTGATAACAAGTGCGGCTTTGTTATCACCAAACCTTTCACGGATTGATTCAATAGTCAACATGTCATCTTTGAACTTCTTGGTCTGCTCCATCTTCTTTAGCATGGGCTTCTTCTCTGCTTCAGGTAGTCCGTTTACATGCGCTAAGAACAAGTGAAAGCCACTACCCATGATGAATTCTTGCGCAGAGTTTTGCGTATCCCTCTCGGAGTAGCGATGCTCTCTACTTTTCTCGTGCGCTTGGTTGTTCATCACTTGCTTCGCCTTGTCATACGCCTTGTCGATACGCTCGTTGGGCTTGAGACGAAAGAACATCTTCTTCGCCATGAGCACCGCCTTGTCCACATCTCCTGTGCGGTATGACTCTGTGCGTTCTCTCTTATCACTAATGCGGTCGTTGGTAAGCGATAGTTTGAAGTCACCTCGGTAATACTGTCTACCAATCTTGCCAATAGTCTCACCACTATCAATCACACTGAACCCCACGGGCTTGTGCCCACTCAGGGTATCGGTAACGACGAACCGCCACAATGGATTCGCCATCGCTAGATTCATTACCAGTCTGCACATATCCGTAGGTGGGTCACCTATCGACTCCTGACCCAACTTCTTAGATACATCGGGATGCAACTCCACATTGCTCAATGCAAATAGATTCATACTTACTCCTAGTGATTCACTCATATCATTTCCTTTGTTTAATTACCAATCGAACTTACCTAAGATAGCATCTACCTTAGACTTCAATGCGCTCCGTGAGTCTGCATCTTCTTTGATACTCTCTATGTCTGCCCCTAACATTGTTAGTTCTAGTTGGCGTCGTGCTTCCTCTAACTTCGGGTCGTTGGTCACATTCAGTTTAGTTAGCAGTCCACACAACTCTATGGGGTTAGAGATAAGTGTGTCGTGGTAACGCTTCTTGGAATCATCACCCTCAATATCAGTCAACTTCTCCGACATTCCTACTAGCGTCTTATGCAGACGCTCCCACGGCTCACGCATAGCCTCGGCTAACCTGTCGCTGTATTGTTTCTCGTAGTCGTTCTTCATCTCCACTAAGTCATGCGCAGGTATATCTAAGCGGAAGTCACCAGACTCAGGTATTGGTTTAACTGCTCGTCTAAACCCGAACTTCAATCGCACCTCTTCAATCTCGGGATAGTCCTCTGCCTTATACATACTGCCTAGGTTGTTAGGTGCATCTGCAACAAGACGCGGATACTCAACAAAGAAGTTGGTGCACATCATGTTGAATGTCTGCTCGAACCCATTCATGGTCTGTTTGTATTCCATGAACAACTTGGTCGGTAACATACGCTCACCCTTGTCTGCCCAAGGCAATGTATGCTTGTTGTGATACAGACGAACACGCGCGGCGAAGTCTGATATGTCTTTGCGTAGGCTAGTCCCCGCAAATAGATTCTTCTTGGTCTGACTCGCACCTCTGACTGCTGACGCATCTGTATTGACCTTATCAGTTACCTCTCGGTCTAACTTAGACGCAGGCCATACGCTGATATTCAATTCCACTAATAACGCTGATGAACTAATACTCATTTGATTTCTCCTTTGTTGCCTAACATTGTTAGTTGCTGTCGATATGAATAGTTTTGCCGTTGTCGGCATCACCGTCATACCCACCCACGATGCACCACATTACAGGTGCAGTCCACTCACTACCCCAGTCACCACCTACATAACCATCGGTCAAGACAATCACGCACTCGGGCTGGATGTTCTTCTCTTTCAGATACGCTGATACACAAGACGGGCTCGTG